>Ga0172371_10000064_pt1 | contig 128392 bp, 113 predicted proteins | sample Lak12m_FD_114543 | JGI IMG/M metagenome (GOLD analysis project Ga0172371, IMG submission 114543) | Freshwater microbial communities from Kabuno Bay, South-Kivu, Congo - kab_022012_12m | ecosystem: Environmental > Aquatic > Freshwater > Lake | place: Democratic Republic of the Congo...
CCTTAGCAAGAGAGTTTAGCAGGCTTTTAGGAATAACGGTTCCGTTAGTGGGAAGGCCGACAATAAAATCTTTGGAAAAAATATCTAAAACTGAGCCAAAATCTTTTCTTAGAAGAGGCTCTCCTCCTGACAAAAACACCCTGGGAACTCCGATTAAATTATCTCTCATTTTCTTCAGATCTGCCAAGGTTGGGTCGGGAATATTTTCTGTTTCACTACAAAAAACGCAAGAAAGATTACATTTTCTTGTTATTTGCAATATGACTGAAATAGGTAAATTAGGTATTTTTGCCAATTTCCCAGTATCCGCCTCGAATCTGCAAGTGTTTTTGCTAAAATAAATTTTTGAAGTTTCTTTTTTCATTCTTTCGATAAGGCTCCAATTATTGATTATTCGGTTCGAACCCTATAGCGGTCGGCGGGCTTTTGGTCATTTTTGGGCTGTTTTTGCGCCTCCCAAAAAACCTGAATAACCGCATCAGTAAAGGGATAGCACCTCGGTCACTCGATAACAAAAGTTGCCAGCTGGGGTGGTAGGAGTCTCACGTCGCTACGCTCTTTGAAACCTTGCGGTTTCAAGGCTTCCACCACGGGAAAACTATCGTTTTCCCGACCCCTTTCCTAGTTCGAATCCTACACAATCAATATTTTGAAATACACCTTGTTTTCAAGGTATATTTCAAAATGCTGGGGTGGTAGGATTCGAACCTACGAATGACGGCTCCAAAGGCCGTTGCCTTACCACTTGGCTACACCCCACTATAGTTTAGATTGCTCCCTAATCTTTTAACCATACATCTTTCTAACTTTCAAGCTTTATAATTTCAATGTTTCCATTGCTAGCTTTTTAGAAAAATTATCCACTCCGTTCACGAATGTGAGCACAGTGGATAATTTTTTCTGTATTAAATAAATTTAAAATATTTTCAATTCCTCGATATCAATAGGGATGCTGAATCCACAACAACAGAGAGTGAATTGCCCATTGCGAGTGATTTTTTGTCTTGAAGATAAAATCTTGTATTCATTCTGCTGGACTGAACAAATAACCATTTTTTCGTGTTTTTCGTGTTTTTTCTCTCCGGGCAAAATTTTATCCAAAATCAATTTTCGACCTAAAAAATTATTCCCACACTACTTTTTTTTGTCCTGAAAAGTTAGCTTTGATCTAGCTTTTCACAAAAAAAAGTTTTTTGGAGGACAATTTTTTTCAAAACAATCTGCCCCATTTTTGAGAAAAAAATTACTGATTAGCCTTTTTGCTAAAATATACATCCAGAATTCTTTTCGCCACCGGCAAGGCGGTCTGGTATCCCTCTCCCCCCTTCTCCACCAGCGCCACGACGACGATTTCCGGAGAATCTAAAGGGGTAAATCCGACAAACCAAGCATGATATTTCTCTTCTTCTCCGGACTCCGCCGTTCCGGTTTTTCCCCCGATTCTAACGTTGTACTTCTGTTCCAGTTCTTGAAGCTGTCGCCCCGAACCCTGATCTGATGAGACGGTTACCCCCATCGCTCTCCTGACTATTTCTAATTCATTAGCCGGCAGAATATTACTCTTGATAATTTCAGGCTTAACTTTATCAGTCACCTCGGAATTTGAATTCTCAACATAATCCAACAAGTGCGGGCGGTAAAGAGTCCCTCCGTTTACCAAAGCGCTGATATAAGAAACCAGCTGCAACGGCGTAACCAAGAGATCTCCTTGGCCGATGGAGAGGTGGTAAGTGTCTCCGATATACCAAGGTTCTTTTTTGACTTTTTCTTTCCAGGCCGGATCAGGGACCATTCCTTCCGTTTCTTGGGGAATGTCGATTCCCAGCTTTTGGCCCAGCCCGAATGATGTTGCGTATTTTTCTATGTTTCCCGGACCTAATCCTTCCTTATCTCCCCAGCCTCCGCCGACAATATAGAAATAGGTGTTTACCGACTCGGCTATGGCTTTATTAAGGTCGGTAGAGCCATGGAATTTCCAGTCAGCAAACTGCCACTGCCCCACTTGAAGCACTGCTGGACATTCCAACACCTCACCGGCGGTAATTACTTTTTTATCCAGGGCGGCAGCGGCAATCAGCGGCTTAAAAGTGGAACCGGGAGGATAGGCGCCGGCTACAGCTCGGTCAAAAAGAGGGCGGTTACTCCCTTCGGTTATTTCCTTGAGTCTTTCGGGAGAGATTTTCCCCACAAATTCATTGTTATTGAAGGAAGGATAACTGACCAGCGCTAATATTCCGCCCGAGCGCGGATCCATAGCCACTACCGCTCCACCAGTGCTGCCACTCTCGGAAATTTTTTCTTGCAGGGCCGTCCAAGCTTCTTTCTGAAGATCCAGATCTAGAGAAAGAACCAGGCTTCTGCCCGCCACGGATTCTTGATTGCCCACAATTTTCTTTACTTTTCCCGCGGAATCAACTTCCAACTGCTGGTTGCCTTTTATCCCTCTCAGATAAGCCTCGTAGTTCTCCTCGATGCCGTCCTTGCCTATACTGTCAGTCAAAAAATAATCCGGATGGCTTTTTAGCTCTTGCTCGTTTATTTTTCCCGTATAGCCAATAATATGAGCGGCCACTTCGTTTGTGACATAAGACCTCTTGGCTTTCCGGCTCAGTAATATGCCTGACCAATGAACTGAATTGGCTTCGATGTTCAGGGCTTCGTCTCTGGCCAGATCCTCTTTCAGCAGAACCGGAGTGAAAGAATCGGATTGAGCCTTAGCGTATAAATCTTCCATCTCCTGAAAACCAGTTTGCGTGATTGAGGAAACTTCTCGAAACATATCTTTCCTTTCCTGACTTTCTTTGGAGACCAAGCCCGGTATCATGACCAGGTCAAATTGAGGTATATTGCTTGCTAATATTTTATGATTGCGATCGTAGATTATACCCCTTGGAGCATCAACGAAAATCTTGCGTATCCGGTTTTCCTCAGCTTGCGCTTTATAATAACTACCCCGAAAAATTTGCAGATAAGTAACTCGGAAAAACAACATTCCAACAATAAACAAGGCGAAAACGACCAACCATCCCAAGTCTTTCTTTTCTGGAATTTCTTCCTCTCCCTCCCCTTTCCAGCCGGTTTCAAAATACCCGCTCACTTCCAGTTCTCCCGATCGAATGTTGTTTTTTTTACCGTTAGAAAGCATAAAAAATGGTTAGCAAATTTAATTGACCGTAAGCTATTTTATCTTATTTTATTCCGCTTACTCTTGGCCACGAAATACGTCCAGACAAAGCACCCCGCGATGAAAGTAGTCAAAAACCTGATTCCAAAATCAATAGTGAGAATATATCCCGTGACATAAAGCCGGACGCCAACAACAGCAAGCACGAATACTATAAATATGAACAAAAAAGACATAAAACCCTCTTTCCAACGGAAAATCCACTTACTTCTTTTGGAAATAAGCGCGGTAAATAAAATATTTGTTATTAAATAGGGCAATAAAACCCAATTCGAATAAAACAAAAAGCTGGCCATTCCCATTCCTAAAGCGGAAGGAATCCAGAGACTCACGATAGGCATTCTTATCTTGTCTTTTTCTTCTCTAATGTATAGACTCCAAATAAACAGCAGGAGGAAAATAAAATCCCCAATCCAAAAAGGTAAAATAGATGCCTGCAAAATTGCCGTTAACCAAAAAAGTGTTGTTACAAAGAGTAATATCGGAAACATAAAATTATTTTATTAATCAAGTTGTTTCTTTTTTGAATTAGAGCTTAGCATCCGGACAGTTACAATTGCGGCTCCAAAAATCACCAGTAAATCAGCCATGTTGAAATTGGGGTACCATTCGAACGCCTTTATGTCGTCTATCACGCACCCGTAATAAAATCTTTCGACCAAGTTTACCAACCCTCCAAGAAAAACCAAGCTTAACCCCCAGCGATTAACTTTGTCTTTGGTATTATACCAGAGATACGCTACCAAGAAAAGCAAAACAATTCCGGCAAATTTTATAACCAGCGGGTTACTGATTATTCCCCAAGCGCTTTCTGAATTACAAGTTGGTTCTTCCATTTGAAAATTATAGAATTAGCTGGTTGCCGAATTGTGGACGAAAACAATTTAAAATTTTATTGTAAGCTAAAAGAAATCCTCGCGAAAGTCAATAAAAAAATCTATGGATGTTTATTTCGCTTCCTTTATACCTCAGCTGCTCGCCCTTGCCTTTATAGTTTTTTTTCTGATGCTTTCTTACAGGAAACCGCTTTTGGCCGCGCTGACGATTCCGGTTATTTTTCCTCTCTATCTGGTTAAGCTATACTTTCGGCCCGGACTAACCATTGGTTGTTTTTCTGACAGTTATAAGGAGTGCGATTCTTTTTTTTCAGATGTTTTTGTCCCTTCGTCTCCAGGGGGCTTGGCAATCCGGCCGGATTTCGGGCCGCAAACTCACTTTGTCATTCCCACCAACCTCCTGGAAATTCTCCTCCTTGTTTTTCTGGTTATTAACTTCGCTTCGATAATCCATGGGATTAAGCAAGTTTGGCAAGAAAAAATCGGAAAATATCTTATCTTTTTTATACTAGCCTTGCTCTTTTCGGTCTTAATTAGCACTATTTATTCGATAAACTTGAGGGTTTCTCTAGGCGCCGCCAAAAGTTGGTTCTTTCTGCCCGTTATTTTATTTTTTGCCCTGCTACCCTGGATGAGATCGCCGGAATTTCGGCAAAAATTTCTTTACTCGATGGCTTTGAGCGGAGTTTTTATCACTCTCACAAGTCTACCTTTTTTGCTAACTGGTTCATTTACCTACGACGGCCGCCTGGCGGGGATATTTTTATCTCCCAACCACCTGGCCATGGCCTTGGTTCCTGGCCTGCTGGCCATAATAATTTTGGTGACCAGCCACTACCATGGAAATCCAAAATCTCAAACTCAAACCCGCTCAAATAAAATTCCTGATTCTAAACTCCAATTTGGATTTAGGGTTTGGGACTTTATTTGTCATTTGGATTTTAGATTTGAAAATTTTAGAAAGGTTAGTCACGGTAAATTACCATACGCCCTCCTGCTTATGATATTGGTAATAGAATCAATCATTCTTTACCTAACGTATTCTTATGGAACTTGGATCGGGATAACAACAGCGGTTTTATTTTTATTAATTTGGGATTTGAGATTTTATTGTAAGGTTGGGTTTGGTACTTGGAAATTATTAATACTATTGTTTCTAGTAATAATAGCTATTTCGCAAATAGATAATCCAAAGTTACTAAACATTATCCAAGGAAACTACTACTCTTCCCTCCACTCCCGCCTCATGATCTGGCAAAGCGCGCTGGCTATAAGTCGCGATCACTGGTTCACCGGTGTCGGAGCCGATAATTTTCAGCAAGCCTATCTTGAATACCAAAGCCAGTTCCCCGAACCATATATCGAATGGTCCGCCCCCCAACCCCATAATGTCTTTTTGGCATTTTTAACCCAACTAGGCATTATTGGATTGATATCCTTTATTTCTATAATTAGCTTAACCTTTTTAGAAGAAAATAAAAGAGGCTCCTTTAGCCAGAATGACAAAAAAAGAAACGGGGGGCTGAAAATTGTAAATTGTAAATTGAATGAAAATTGTAAATTAAAAATTGAAAATTTAGACTCCCTAAGTCTCTGGGTATTTTCATATCTAATCTACATTATTATTCACGGGTTAGTTGACACTCCCTACATGAAAAACGACCTCGCCATCCTTTTCTGGCTCGCCCTCGCCGCGATCTGGGCCGCCAAATCTACCCATACAACTGACTATGCGTCCCAAGACAAGCAAACACAATAATTTCTCCGCGATCTTGGAATATCGCTCTTACGTCACCGGTAATGTTGATACTTCTACATCCTTCATACTTGCCGCTGAGCGCATGATTATGTAGAATTGGGTTGAATTTATTTTCCGTGAACAATGTTATCCGAGCTAAAAATTTATCCTGAATTTTAACAGGCTGATTGTCGAAATGTCTTAGAAACCTTTTAGGATAAACAATCTTCATTAGCAAAGTTATTTTTTATTCCTTGCTTTGTCTTTATTCTTTTTTATTCTTTTGTCTAGAAAGACAATTGCGTCTTTGGGATTGTCGAAAGAGTAATAATCACCTTTCTTAATATCCTCTTCCGCTCGTTTTATGCATCGAATAAGATAAGGGGAGGGTTTTTCTCTATTAATCGCGAATTCCACCTTCTTGGAGATGGCAATTTCCTTTAAGTAAGCATTGATCAATCGGCTCAGGTTTAGTCCCAATCCGGCAGCCACTTTTTGAGCCTCTCGCTTGGTTTTAAGATCTGTTCTCACATTTATTTGTACCGAGGCCATATTATTTTCTTACGTATTATGATATACATTGTATATACAATATTTTTATTCCGGTCAACCCTTCTCACAGGTTAAATTTATATTACAAGGTGGAAAACTGGGGAAAACTGCCTTAGAGTAAAATTTATTTTACTCTAAGGCATCTCGGGTGAGCCTCGCGAGACCAGGGATCCATTAAAATAATTTAAATTCTTCAAGTCAGAGGATGACAACTATAGAAAATGAGTATAAAATAAGGTTATGCCTAGACCTAAATCTCCCAAAACCCTTAAAAGCCGCGTCGGAGAATATCGCCTAAAAAAGAACGTCTCTCAAAAAGAGCTGGCCCTCATTCTTGGCGTGACGCGCCAAACCATTATCGCCCTTGAAAAGCAAAAATACTCCCCTTCCCTGCACCTGGCCATGCGGCTAGCCAAATACTTCGGCGCCAAAATCGAGGATCTCTTCAAAATCTAAACTTGCAACACCCATTACCATTATTTAGCCATTGTTCTAAACGGCGCTTTCCTTACCCGTGACCAGAGCTACTTTAATAAGGCCGAAAAACTTGGCAACGTCAAGTGCTTCTAAAATAAAATTTGCCTAATTTTTTTTCCTCGTTAAGTATAAAAGGACGACTCGGAAACTTTGCGCTATTTGAAATTCGTAACTTTAATTATACAAAATGAATACTGAAAAACGTCCTTATCTAGCACTGGCAGCAATTTTTATCGTCGGCGCGGTCGCGGGATTTTTGCTTAAATCCTCTTTGAAATCCAAGGTGTCCAGCAGCCCGGATGATCGAAAAATAACCACGGTCAAACAAGTCTACGACTTTAAAGCCGCCACCGAAAGATTAGACAAAGAAATGCAAGAACTGCAAAACCAACAAATGGAAGGATCGCCGAATGGTACTGCCGCACCATCAGAACAGGCTCCAATCGAGGGCCAACAGATTCCACCTGCGCCGGGCCAATAAGAAAATTAACAAACTAATTACCACGTAAACCGTAAGTTATAAATCATGGCTAAAGACAAAGAAAAAAATAAGGAGGAGCAAGAAAACGAGAAGCTAGATTGGGAAGAAACACCCCAAGAAGAAGAGAAGACTAGTAAAGACAAGACAATCCAAAATTACCTAGCGGTAATTATCCTGTTGGCCGGACTTCTTGCCGGAAGCGTTTTTGTTGACGTAACCGATTTGGTTCGCGGAGAAGGAATTTCCCAAAAAAGGCTTTCGGGAAAAGATATTTTTGTTGACCGCACCGGCAAAACTTGGGTCGCGTCCAACGACCCGATAGTGGATCTTACCGTAGTCAATGACGAGAATTGCGAAGAATGCAAAACCGACAGTGCCATCATCGGCCTAAAATCGGCAGTTCCTACGGTACTTCCGCGTGAAGTAAGCGTGAATAGTGATGAAGGGAAGCAGCTCCTGGCCAACAGCGGATCGAAAGTTGTGCCTGTTTTCATCTTCGGTAAATCAATCGAAAAGGCGGAAGTGTTCCCTAAAATCCAAAATTTGCTAACGCAAAAAGATAATAGCTACATCCTTGACACTTCGGTATTGGGAATAACCGGAAAATACATCCAGATGCCTCCTTTTGAGTCAAAAAATCAAGAAGTTTTAGGCAATCCGGACGCCAAAGTCAGTATCATAGAATTCTCCGATTTCCAATGCCCCTACTGCAAGATGTTCTACGAGTCCTTAAACAAGTTGATTCAGCAAGATGACTATAAAAATAAGGTTAAACTATCTTTCAAAAACCTTCCTTTAAGTTTTCACAGCCGTTCCAACGATGCCGCGATGACAGCGGAGTGCGCCGGGGAACAAGGGAAGTTCTGGGATATGTATAACACCCTCTTCTCCAAACAGGCCGATTGGCAAAACACCACCAGTAACGATAAGCTCAAGTCTTACGCGGTTCAACTTCGTTTAGACACTGCTAAGTTTAATCAGTGTCTGGATGGGGCGAAATTACAGAGTGACATTGACGCTGACAAGGAACTCGCCAAAGAATATAATATCAGCGGCACTCCCGCCATATTTATCAACGACGAGTTTGTTAGTGGCGCGATTCAATATGACGAACTGAAAGCTAAAGTAGACGCGCTACTGGCCAAGTAGTCTTCGGTTAATAACGTATCAGTTTTCACCAAGAAGAGTTTCCCATTTTGGGAAGCTCTTCTTAAATTTTGTCAGAATTTAATTTGAAATTCGAAATTTGAAATTTTTATTCAATTTCCAATTTGAAATTTTCAACGTAGGAGGCTAAAAAAATGTTTGAAAATTCTATCATTAAAAATTCATTTAAAATTTCAAACTGAAAACTTCAAATTAAATTGACGTTTTGAGCTTTTTTATGCTAATAAATAGATAGGAAGCCGACCATGTTTATACTAAGAAAATTTAATCAATATTCATGGATTTCAATAATTTCACCAGTAAAAGTCAGGAAGCCTTCCAAAAAGCCCAGTTGTTGGCAAAAGAACTGGGCCAGCAACAAGTTGACACGCCTCATCTTCTTTGGGCGCTAATCCACCAGGAAGAAAGCATTGTTCTGGCTATCCTGGAAAGAATGGGAGTGAATATAAGCAAGTTGGAGCAGGAAATAAGGGACAACCTTGGAATCACAAGTCGCGGCACGCCTATTTCTGACATTATCCCTCTCTACTTAACTCCGGAAATGGGTGTCGTTCTTTCCAGGGCTCTTCAGGAAGCCAGAAACTTAAAAGATGAATATATCAGTACCGAACATCTTTTCCTGGCTTTGAGTGACCAGAATAAAACTGGAACGATTCTCCGCCAAAACGGCGTGATTAGAGAGAAAATACTGGAAGTTCTAAGAGAATTAAGAGGAGGACAAAGAGTCGACTCGCCCGAACCCGAAGGAAGATTTCAGGCCTTAAAGAAATATACTCAGGACCTTACCGAGTTGGCTCGGAAAGACAAGTTAGATCCGGTAATCGGACGAGATGAAGAAATTCGCCGCATTATCCAAGTGCTCTCTCGACGCACCAAAAACAATCCGGTGCTCATCGGAGAGGCGGGGACGGGAAAAACCGCCGTAGCTGAAGGATTGGCGGAAAGAATTGCCGCCGGCGACGTGCCGGAAACCCTAAAAGATAAAGAGGTTCATTCTCTGGATTTGGGCGCCTTGATTGCCGGGACCAAATTTCGCGGAGAATTCGAAGATCGACTTAAATCAGTACTACGCGAGATTGAGGCCAGCCAAGGCAAAATTATTCTTTTCGTTGATGAGATTCACATGCTTGTCGGCGCCGGAGCCACCACCGAGGGCGCTATGGACGCCGCCAATTTATTAAAGCCGTCTCTGGCGAGAGGCTTAATCAAAATTGTCGGAGCTACCACCACCAGAGAGTATCGCCGCCACATCGAAAAGGACGCGGCCTTGGAAAGAAGGCTCCAGCCCATATGGATCCGGGAGCCTAACGCAGAAGACGCTATCGCAATCTTGCGGGGTCTTAAAGAAAAATATGAAGTGCACCACGGAGTCCACATTACTGACGACGCTTTAGTCGCCGCGGTGAGACTCTCTTCCCGTTACATCAATGACCGCTTTCTGCCTGACAAAGCGATTGACCTGGTCGATGAAGCGGCTTCGTCTTTGCGTATGGAGATTGACAGCATGCCGGACGAATTGGACACCATGAAGCGGGAAATCAGAAGATTGGAAATCGAAAAACAAGCCATTATTAAGGAAAAAGAGAGAAACACCAAAGAAAAATTAAAGGGGATTGAGAAACAGTTGGCGGAAATAAAAGAGAAGAGCAATAGCCTGGAAACCCGCTGGAGAAACGAAAAAAACATCATTACCGGCATTCGAAAATGCAAGGAAGAAGCAGAAAAATTAAAAGGCGACGCCGAAATAGCCGAACGAGCCACCGATTTTCAAAAAGCCGCCGAGATTAGGTACGGAAAAATTCCTGAAAAAGAAAAAGAACTTCAATCCCTACAAAGAAAGCTCGACAAGATCCAAAAGAACAATCCAATTCTTAAAGAAGAGGTTGACGAGGAAGACATTGCCGCAGTCGTAGCCCGCTGGACGGGAATTCCCGTCGCCAAAATGCTTAAAAGTGACCAGGCCAAACTGGCTCAAGCGGAAGCGGAGCTTAAAAAGAGGGTGGTTGGCCAAGAAGAGGCAGTCTCGGTCGTCGCCAACGCTATTAGAAGAAATAGAGCTGGCATCGCGGAACCTTCTCGGCCAATCGGTTCTTTTATTTTTTTGGGACCCACCGGAGTAGGAAAAACTGAATTGGCCAAGACTTTGGCGGAATTCCTTTTTGATAACCCCGACTCCTTCATCCGGCTCGACATGAGCGAATACATGGAAAAACACACTGTTTCCCGCATGATTGGCTCTCCACCCGGATACGTGGGTTACGAGGAGGGGGGGCAGCTAACCGAGGCGGTTCGCCGCCGTCCTTATTCAGTGCTTTTACTGGATGAGATAGAAAAAGCCCACCCGGAAGTGTTTAACATTTTACTGCAAATTCTCGACGATGGCCGCCTGACCGACACTAAAGGCCGAACTGTGGATTTCACTAACGTTGTTTTGATCATGACTTCCAACATTGGTAGCGAAACCATTAGCCGCATTACCGGCAGTTTGGGGTTTGTCAGCAACAAAAAAAAGAAGACACTCTCCGAAAAAGAAATGGGAGACCGCGTCAGAGAAGAACTGCATAATCATTTTCGCCCAGAATTCCTCAATCGCGTGGACGAAATAGTCATTTTCCACTCTCTGACGGAAAATAATCTGGGCGACATCGTGGATTTACAAATCGAACAAACCAAACAACGACTGAAAGAAAAGAAGATAAACATTAACATCACCGAGACCGCTAAAAAATGGTTGGCCAAAAAGGGCTACGATCCGATTTTTGGCGCTCGTCCACTCAGACGTCTAATTCAAAACGAGATATTTAATCCACTAGCGCTCATGATTCTCAAGGGCGAAGTCTTGGAGGGAGACCTGGTCAAGGTGACAGCTGAAAAAGAAAGAATTAAAATAGCGAAAAGTACAAAGTGAATTTGAAACTTTGTACTTTACTCCTTTAGGTGTTGTTAGCGGCACTGAACTGAATAGAATAAAATAAATAAAAATATATCTTATGGAAATTACGATAGACTATTCTTCTCCTGCTATTTTTAGTTCCCTGGTAGCCGTTTCTCTGGCATTTTTCATTATGTTTCGCAATTACCGCCTGCATCTCAACGCTCTTTTCGGTGCTTTGGGAGTTTTTTCCAGCATTTGGTTTTTTCTTTTTTACCTACTGGAAGTTTTCGCCAGTCCATTGTTATTGATCTATATTTTGGTTTTATCCGCTTTTTTGTTTTATTTCTTGTTTCTCCTGCTCAACCGTCTCAGCACTCTAAAAACCGACTTCGAAAAAATTATTCCGGAGGATTTCCTTTATTTTCCCCAATGGGTCAGTATATTAATAGGCGCGGAGGTGTTTATTGTCAGTTTGCTGTTTTTTGTTTTTGTCCTGGCATCGTCAAGTTTTTTCGATATTTCCGAAACAACCTACGCCGGATTCGCGGAAGCCGTTGTCTTTTTTACTTTTATATTTATCTTAGAAATTGTTGCGATTAGTCTTTACTCGACATTTCGTCTTGTTAGAAGCGTTCACGTTTCAGGGAGAAAATGGTTGGAAAAATCCCTGGCTATTTCTTTCGGATTATTTTGGATTTTATTCTCTCTCGGCTGCTTGGTACTCTCGAGTGAGACTTTCTCGTTCTATCGTTCCGGCTCCGTTTTCTCGGCTTCCCTTCCTGACAGAAATGGGGATTTAGCCGCTCTGCTCATTCTTTCTCTCTTGGGAATAATCCTGGTCTTGGCGGTCCTCATAAACCGCCGCTATTTCTGCAGCTACAAGGTTTCCATCACTCAACTTATCGCGACAATTATCGTCATGTTAAATTTTCTAAGCATTTTGAACGCCGGCGGAGTGGAAGAAATTGTCCTGCGGGCCATTCTGATAATGGCTCTGACCTTTCTTTCACATCTTTTAGTGCAGAGCGTGGTTGGCGAAGTCCAAAAAAAGGAACTTATTCAAGAAACCGCCCAAAAAATCTTCGCGGCCAACAAAAGCCTTCATAAGTTGGATCGGGCCAAGTCGGATTTTATCAGTGCCGCTTCTCACCAACTTAGAGGACCTTTGTCGGTGGTAAAGGGCATTGGATCAATGCTGCTGGACGGATCTTATGGAAAAATGGCTGGCTCCGTTAAGGACGCTTTGGAGAAAGTTTACATCAGTAACGAACGGCTTATCGGCCTTATTGAAGACCTTTTGGACATTTCCCATCTGGAAGAAGGCCGGGTGGATTTTAATTTCACTAGAATTGACCTGAATGAAATTGCTCAAAAAGCAACCGATGGACTCATTCTACAAGCGCAAAACAAAAAACTTTACCTGAAATTTTCCCCTTGGAAAAAATCAAAAAAATTAGTTTGGGTGGATAAACAAAAGGTTACTGAAGCTATATCTAATCTTATAGACAATGCGATTAAATATACCCGAAAAGGCGGAGTGAAGGTGGAAGTAAAAAAGAGCGGCAGTTTCGTTCGGGTTATTGTAAAAGACACGGGTATCGGCCTCAGAAAAGATGAAATCAAAAATCTATTTCAGAAATTCGTTCGGGCCGGCCGCGGCAACAAAATGAGTACGGTCGGCACCGGACTAGGCCTTTACGTGGTGCGGAAAATGATTGAAGCCCACAAGGGGAAAATTTGGGCCGAAAGCACTGGCGAGGGACGTGGCTCGAGCTTTATTATCCAACTGCCTCTTAATCTCGATGTTCCGCCTAACGAAAAATTTATCAAGCGGATCGTAATGGAAAAAGCTTCAGCTTAAATATTTACCTCTTTCTCTTGACGAAACCGAATAAAAATCGATAAATAACTGTTGCTTTGCTTTTTAAGCAGGGAGGGTTTTTACAATCCTGAAGCAATATGATCTTTACCAAAAGAGAGGAGAAAGATTGTGAAAAAGTGGGAAAAGTTCTTTGTTGTCGCGGTTCTGGTCCTAATCGGAATCGTTTGGATACCAATGTCAGCCGCTACTGAAGACTTCTATAAGTCCTTCGGCGGAGTAGTGTGGGGTTTGGATGGAGCCATAACTTATAAGGACGAGGGGATCGTATTCGTCAACACGGCTGCATTTAGTTGCCTCAGTGCCGGTAACTATTTCGTGCACAACCGATGTATATCTCTGGCAACAACCGCAGAGAAGAAATGGTGGATGTTTTTTAATATTGAAGCCTACTGGAAAGAAACTCTTAGGAAAAGGAGTTTTCTGGCAAACATGTCTTCGGAAGAACGGTTTTTGGAAGCTTTATCGCAGAATGGCTTCCGGAAAGAGGACCGGAGAAATTTCATCGTGATAACTGAAAAAGTAGTCTATCCGAAAAATCCGAACGAGTTTCAGACTTACTGGTTCACCTTCATACCGCAAGGGTGCTGGGCTTGTAAAAATGACTCGAGAGGATTCTGACGGATACCCGATCGACGTTCTTAACGGTTATTTAACGGCCGAAAAACACGGGTAAGGAGGTTTAGCTATGAAAAAATGCGCCGTTGTTACGATCGCAGTGCTGTTTGTCGGATTGTTCATCGCTACGATAACGCCTTCTCAGGCACAACAACAAGCCTGGGAAAATCTTCGGGGATGGAAAGGCTCTCCTCAACAGACTTGGGAGAACATTCAGAACTGGAAAGGCTCTCCTCAACAGACTTGGGAGAACATTCGCAATTGGAGCGGACCCAAGACACCACGCAACATAAGAATAAAAGAAAAAGCTTTCCCAATCCCAATATAGAAAGATTGTTGTAAAAGTTCTATTCTATGAATAGGCGGTGTGTCGCGCTCAGCGGCCACCGCCTTTTTATTTCCCTTCCCCTCGCCTATTCTGTATCTATTCCGTGTCTATTCTCTTTCTATTTTTTTCTCTATTTCCTTCTATTCCCTTTCTGTTCCGTGTCTATTTTTCTATTTAGCATCTATTCTCTCTCTATTTCCTTTCTATTTCCCTGTCAGCTAGTATCTTTGAGGAGTAACTTTTTGATCAATTTTACCGTTTAGATTTGGGTTGTCGAGATCTTCTTTTTCGCTATTTTCGTTCTCATTTTCACCCGCGCCAGCTTCATCGCCGGGTTCACCTTGGTCGCAAACACAATTGGGATCTTTTTCTCCTTCCGGCACTTCAGCCGCCGTCTCGTCGCCCGGTTCATTGCAATCACACTTTTCCGTGCTTGTTTCATCTTCCGATGAGGCATTTTCCGCCGCATACGCCACCGGATCATTGCACTCCTCACCCTCGGGCACGTTTTCAGCGTCGCACAATATTATTTCACAATCTTCCTCCCCCGATTCGCAGGAAAGCTCTTCGGGGCATTCATTTTTGTAGGGGTCGCAAGGGGGAATGTTTTTGGCGTTTTTGTTGATAGTTTTGTAGTAAGTGGTACGCTCTTCTTCGGGAGTGTTCGCGCACTCTTCGTCGCTTTCCGGATCGCAGGAACTGACAAAACAAGTTTCCGTCACCGGATCACACGCCATCTGAGCGGAGATGATGTAATCTCTTTTTACCATTATTCGCCAATAAGTCACCGCCACTGAACCGGCGATCAGTAAAAAAAACACCAGAAAGAAGATTTTTCCAGCCAGAGACTGGTCCGTCTTTGGCGAAGATTTTTTATCCATTTTGTTTTTTAAAAAAATAAACTGAATGAACAGGGATTTCAGCTGCCCTTACTTCTATGGTTCTCTCACTACCTTCAACTTCTTTTTCGCAAATAACGTTAGTTTTTCCACTTAAAACCACATCGGAGATGCCGTCGCCATTCAAGTCTTTATAATCAGCCGAGAGTTTCTCATTTTCATAAACTTTTCCACAAGTTGAATAGCCGCCATATTCGGGATAGCCCTGGGAGCGCCAAACATTTTCATTGTAGTTGTCAACCGCAGTCGTATTAAATAGTAAGGAAAGTTCCTTCTCGCCAACACGATAGAGGTAAAGATTTCCGTTTCCCATATGAGTTTCGCCGTAAACTTCTAATACCGAACCCTGTATCCCTTCTAGCTTGATAAATCTAGCTGAAAGGATTGACTGTTCGGTGGGAGGATCTTTTATGCTCAACCACCATATTTTTCCCAAATTTATTCTTCCTACGTATAGACCTTCGGACCAGTCCTTTGTGCTTTCTAAAATCGCCAAAAAAAGCTCGGGTTGGGATTCAGAAAAATCTACCAAGACATCGTCTGCGGGACGCCTTTCCGTGTGATATGATTGCAAGACTATCTCTTTTATGTACGCTGTTTTAATATTGTTGAAAAAAACAAAAACGGGGGCGGCAAATACCAAAAAAGTCAAAAGCGCCCACAACTTAATTGTCTTACTTTTTTCCCGCTTGATTCCTCTAGTGTAAATATCCCAAACATTTTTTGTGTAGACTTCTTTGTTGGGCCCGTATTCATGAACGGATTTTCTCCAACTGCGCCAATGTCTTCGCCCGTCAATTCCTATGTACTGAGCTTTGTGAAAAAGCCACCGAACTCCCCAATAAACACTGTCGTTAACCGTTTCTACTCTAGCATCGTATTTTAATAATATTTGTTTACCATCGTGGATCCAGTTTTCTCTAAGCTCTCCCCTTAGTGTTCCTAAGGAAGGATCTCCAAAATTGCAGACCTGCATAATATTGATTAAACCATTATTCCTCGGGTCATTTCCAACTCGGCTTTCCTGATAGGTAATCGCTTTAACTAGGTTTGGATCCAACGGATTTTTTGGCGGGTCAGTGTCTTTTGAAAATTCTTCGTTCCAGTAATGAACAGCTTTTCCAATAATCGAGTCGTATCGGTTATAGTCTTCACCTGAATATGAATTGTATTTTTTCAAATCACCTATATTTTCATTTTCCCGGTCTTCCTTAACTAACTCGACCTCAACAACTATTTCGAACAATGCCGTCGATTTCCAGAAAATTTTTCTCCTTTCAGTGACTGAAACCGAATATTTAAACTTTTGAGGAAAGGGTTTCAAGCTGTCGACCCTTAAAACTCCGTCTGTTCTTCCCACGTCGTCAAAAACCCAATCCTTTTCGGTAACGATAATAGAAACTTCTTTTTCTAAAGTCCCTTCGTCGGTTTTTATCTGGCCGATTTCCTGGTTAATTAACACGCTCTCGCCAATCTTGATTCTTTTGTTAATTTCAAAATCAATACCCCCGGAAATTTTTATATTAACTCGAATTTCCCGGCCCACTGAATCGCCGCCATATTTGATTTCTAAAAGATTGAGACGAAAAAATTTGGATTTTTTATCCATTTTTGTTTTCCGAAGAAGCTGTTTGCCCCAATTATCCTTTAAGTTTGCGGCAATGTCAAAAATTGACAAGAAGTAATGTTGGTCTTGTATAATAATACAAATGGCCTTGAGTCCTCCTCTCGTTAGATGAGAGGTAAAAAAAATATTAACTGAATCTCAGGAGAATTGGACGGTTTTTTGAGGATTAAAGCCTGCTTTAATAATGGGTTTGCAGGAATATGGCTGTTTTGCTTGACGAAATCGAAGTTATTTCGATAATTAAGAGTTGCCTAAAACGGCAATCGCACCTTGAAAAGTTATTCCCGGAGCGCCTCGCGCTCCGTAAAGATTCCAAAATTCAAAAAATACGAGAGGAGATTGAAAGATGAGAAAAGCTCAAGTTGTTTGGTCGGTTGTAGGCATGGCCGTGGTCGCAATAGCGATACTTTTTCTCTTAAACGCCCAGGTCTGCAAAGCCGAAGAGGTCACCGGTCCGAAACTTGAAAAACCCAAGATGCTGGACGGCGTTATGTTTAACCCCGATGGCAGTCTGATGTGGATAGATTCGTATATCAACAGCGTCCGGCCGGGAATACAGTTCTGGCTGGATGAAAAGTCTGCCATGAAGTACGTGAGAAGAATCCGTTTTGAGGCCAATTTTCTCCTTATCGGGGCAGGCAAAAACCGGGAAGAGGTAACAAACAGGGTAAAAAACAACGTGTCCACCGAGGAGTTTTTTCGCAAAGCATTCTGCACGGAAATTGAGAATGGCAAAAATTGCGAAAAAGTATGCGTGGGAGATCCGGACGACTATGCCATCCTGATGGTAAGAATGATCCCCGACAGTCCGATGAGAAACACTAACTTTCTCTTCAGCTACATCGAGAAGAAAGTCGCTTACGATCTCGGTTGTAGAGATGAAGATGTAGTCGAGTACATGAAAAAACGAGGGAGATAAATCCCCAAAAGCTTGCAAGGAGGTGCCGTGATGAGCGCAATGTTGAGCCGGTTGATAGCAGTGCCGCGATCCATCGCGGCCCCCGGGAAAAACGCCCGTGAATGGCGGCTGCGGATCGCGACCATTGCCACTTTCCACGGCCTATGGCATGGATTCGGTTACCTTTATGATAACTGGCTGTGGTGGGCCGCGATTCTATACTTCGGAGTATTCTACGGGAATCTACTGATGTCTATAGGGGCTTTTCTTATAAACATCATAATGCTTCGGCGCTATTTGAAGAACGGCAAGGACTGGCTGGGAGTCGGGATACTCGACGACATCAGGGAAAATGGCTCGAAAAAAAGCTGGTCTCTGAAAATCGTTTCCTGGCTTCTCAAAAAAGGAGGTGACAAGCTAGCTTTTTTTGTGCTTTCTTGCGGAACGGACTCGTTCATCACCACAGCTTATCTGCGCCACGGTGATTTCAGTCCGATCGAGAAGAAGGATTTTGTAATCTTTTTCTCTAGTATATTGTTGAGTTGCGCTTACTGGAGTATCCGAAGCTCACTGGTCGTGGGGGCGGCTAAGTTTCTTTGGCGGCTCCTCAGATTCTAACGGCGGTGTTTGTCTTCACGACAACACCGCCTTTTATTTTGCCCAAAATCATTGCAAAATCCGTAACTTCCTGCTAAAACGCCAAGAGCCTGCTTAGGCTCTAAATGAACTTTAACACCAAAACAGGAGGTTGATATGAGAAAAATAGCGGGATTCTTGATTCTTCTGTTGGTCGTTAGTCTCACTGTCTCGACAGCAGCTCAAAATTGCCTAGGTGGATCGAAGTTTGATCCCAAAACAGGCAAATGCAAGTGCCCCGGAAATCAGTATTGGGACGAGCAGTACCGAAAATGCGTCACGCCCGGAGACGATCCGAGCGGAGCCGTGGATCGGGAGCTTCGCCGCCAACTGATGGAAGAAGGCCAGGTCTTTTGCCTTGACGGATGGTGTTGCCCCAACGAGTCCGCGTATTGGAAGTGCCAGAGATCGAACCATCGAGAAGGAACTGGCCAGTGCAAAGATTGCTTTATCTTCGAATAGGAGCGGAATGATGAAAAAAACAACTGTTTGGGTGGCGATTTGTATGGCATTTATTCTTGTGCTTATCCTTCCGGTTCTGGCCCCAGCTCAATCTTGTCCGGAGAACAAATACCCTTATCAGGGCCGCTGTTTATGGCTTCACGAGATCGAATGCCCCCGAGATCAAGGATACAACCAGTTTAAAAGGAGATGCGTCACCTGTGAAAGCGAAGGCAAGGTCTGGAAAGATTATCCGTCAGGGGGCAAGCCTCAGGGTGGTTGTAGCTGCAAGCGTTGCGAGGATGAAGTAGGGGGTGATTGTATCCCCTGTGCGGAAATGGGCGCCCGTTGTAATTCCAACGGGGAGTGTGTCGGCCACAGGTACGAATACCAGGGAGACCCAGTTCTTCATTCTGGAGTTGCCGACGATATGAACGAGGTCAAAGAAAGAATCAAGTTTTTCAAACTGGGAATTCAGGACCTCGAAGGACAATTGGGCCGCAAAGTAACCGCGATCTTTGCCTTTTGTGAATGTCGAAACTCCCGTAGGATTGTTTGGTCCCACGCGATCGGCAAGAGAGCGAAAAACGTGGTCGACAAAGTTTCCCAGACAGCCAAACAATGTGGAGGATGCCTGCTTTCTCCAATAACCATTGGGAGGTAGCTAAGCACAGCAAAAACCAACTTACGGGCAGAGACCATTCTCTGCCCTTTTTTATTTGTTCTTCACAATTTTCAATATCCCAACTGAATGGATATGAGAAAATTTATTTTTGCCGTGTGGCTTGTCTCTCAAAAGCCTGAATTCCAGTTCTCCCTTATACTTTCTTTTCAATTTCTTCATTTTATCATAACTAGGGTAGAAAAATTTTTTCCTCTGTCTAACGTTAATCGCTATTGGGTCATCAAACATTAAAATTCTTATCAGCATTTCCCCTCTTTTTTTCAATTTTTTGTAGAATTCATCGATCATATCTTGAGCTTCTTTTTCTGACATAAACATCAAAATATAATTAAATAAAACACCATCAAATTTTTTATTTAAGTTCACTTCCCTTATGTCCTTATTGTATATTTTTATAAATTTTTTTACCCCCGATTTATCGACGTTTAACTTTGCTTTTTTGAAAGTGGCAGAATCTTTTTCAATCCCTACTACATCGTAGCCTTTTTTCGCAAAATCAATACAACATTTTCCCTCTCCGCAACCTACATCAAGTAATAATTTTCTTCTCATTTTGGTCTATTTAAAAAATTAAAGTGGTCTAATTTAATACTGGAGATAACCTACTCTCTGTATTTTAAGATGAGGCACAATTGCCCAGACCGGCTATCGTGTCCCTGATTTATCTGTTTAGCATAACTTTCTTTGCGTTTAAGTTTTTGATTGCTTGAAATATGCTAAACAATATACCAGAAAAGACAACACAAGTGTCGTTTCTTTTAAAGCATTCTCATTGATCCTTTTAGCAACCTCTTCGATGGGAATTTCTAGAACATTTATACTTTCATTACGATCAAGCTTCTGTTTTCCTTTATTTAGTCCTTTGGCTAGAAAAATATGCCTTTTTTGCTCACTTCGTCCAGAATCCGGATAAAAAGAGCTTAATTTTATAAATTCGTTAGCACTATAGCCAGTTTCTTCTTTTAATTCTCTTTTTGCGGCTTCCAGGGGTGTTTCGCCCATCTCTATTCCGCCACCGGGTATATCAATTGTTATATCGTCTACAGCTGGTCTGTACTGTTCTACAACAACAATCTTGCTATCATCCGTGATAGCTAGAACAGCAACAATCTCTCCTCTTTCCAATACACAGAATTCTACTTTTTCACCGTTAGCTTTCACAAAGCGATCCTTACGAATTTTGATTCTCGGATTATCAAACTCTACTTCTGAACCAATCTTTTTCCATTTATAAACTTTCATATATTTTTTCCAGTTTTTTAGTTTGTTTGCACGCATTAAACTTCCTACTTACTGTTTTAAAAGCGTTCTCAACTATCCTTTCTCTTAGTTTACAATCTAGAAATATTTCTTTCATTGATTTGGCAATCTTGGCTGGATCTTTCGGTTTAAACAGCAGACCGTTTGAATAATTGCTAATAATTTCAGATATTCCGTAAGTGTTCGAACCTAAAACTGGTTTTTTGCAAGCCATTGCCTCAAGCAACGAAATCCCTAATCCTTCCACATGAGACGGTAAAATAACAGCATCTACAGAAGCGTAGAGAGGCGCCATTTCTTTATAGGAAAACATATCATAACAAATTTTAACCCTATCAGACAGTTCAGACTTTTTTATAAGATCCGATACTTTTACTTTTAATTCTTGATTGGCTGACGAACTTGCGGTAGAAATAAGAAGTTTTATGTTTTTATCTTTGATTAGCGAGATGGCTTTTATCAGATCGATAACTCCCTTTCTTCTGATTAGTCTAACTGGACTGCAAAAAACAAAGTCTTTTTTATCATACTTCAGTTTCTCACGTAGCTTCACATTGTTTTGGGGGCGAAAAAGATCCATATCTATGCCCGGATAAACAACTATGGTTTTATTTTTTTCACACCCCAATCTTATTGCCCATTCTTGATAATATTTGCTTGGACAAACTAAAAAATTATATTTTAAGCTTGTAAATATAAAGTTTGCAAAAAACTTTTCTAGATTAAAATCGTTGAAATATCCTAATATCTTATTTTCTTCGGGAACTGGGGTGCTGTGGTAAGAGAAATAAATTTTCGCTTTGCTGAAAGCACTAGAAATAAAAGAAAATGCTAAAAAAGGAATAAAATTATGAATATGAATTATATCTGGTTTGAATTTTTTAAGATAGAAGTATAGATCGGGTAAAAATTCTTTGAAGCCGATTTTCCCAAGTTCAAATTCCTTAAATAGGGGTATCCTGTATACCGAAAATTGATTATCGAATCTTTCTTTTTCAGCTAGCTGACTGGGGGTTTTACTTGTAAAGACCGCGACCTCATGGCCAAATTTAGACAAAAACTCGGCACAGACTAAGACGTGGCTCTCGCCTCCCCCCACGACTGGTGGAAAACTATGTGCGATTAAAGCTATTCTCATGGTTTATAAATTTAGAGCGGTAAATATCGTCTACCGCTCGTGCTCCATTATTTCTTCCAAAAAATTCGTGGTGCCTACATCAAACCAGTTATTTACATAAAACATTCCTGTTCTGCCCTTTTGAGAAATAATTATTGGTTTTATAAACTCTTCTCCCAAGTGAAAATTGTTTTCCTCTTTCTCCTCTAGCTGTTTTTTGAGAAAGCCCCAAGAAAAAGCGTACTCTCCCGTAGAGGAAAAGGCATTTGAAACAACTTCGGATCCCATTTCTAGATAGTCAACAACGATAGAATCTTTGACAACCAGCTGATCATTTTTTGGAGAAGCTCTACCAACCAATATAGTAAGATCATTTTGCGCCTCAATGTGCGCACGGACAAATTCTCCAAAGTTAATGTCCCTAATGTGGTCGGAGACTAAAACCAAGACTACTTCTGGGTTTGACTTTTTTAACAAGTCATACTGATATTTTAATGATCCTCCCGTTCCAAACAATTCTGGCTCTTTTGCGCACACAACCTCTGGCCAATTATCTTTAATGTGCTTTTCGACCATTGCGGCTTTAAAGCTTAGTGTGACAATGACTAATTCTACATGCTTAGCAACTGATTCTAGAGTGTAGTCTATTAGCTTTTTTCCACGAAATTCGATAAGCGGTTTCGGAATTTTTTGGGTTACCGGTAAAAGCCGTGAACCCAGTCCTCCTGCTAAGATCAAGCTTACTGTTCTCATTGCTCCACTTCCTCCTTGTGTACTTTTCTTTGTTGTTTCTCCTTAAACTGTTTAATAGGTTAATTTAACTAAAAAGGCAAATCGAATTCTTAATTGAGACTCAGGAGAAATTTTTGTGACTGGATAAGCTTATTATAATCGCTCTTGCGAAAACAGATTCCAAAAAATTAAATCTTTTGTGGTATTTTTCGGAACTTACCCAGATTTTGTTCTCGGATTTGAATATTTGTGGTATAAGGTGGGTAGTTTGGGTTGGTTCATTCTGACTGATCTTCTAAAGACAAGCTTTAGATTTTTTAATTTTATTGCGCTGTCACTATGAGCAAAACGGGGTATTTAAGCTTACCGGTTTTCAGCACTGGGGAAAACATGGAAGTGAAAATCAAAAAAGTTCTTTGCAGGGCTTCTTCGGATTTTCAAGATATTTTGGTTGTCGACACTGAAAAGTACGGTAAATGTCTCATAATTGATGGTGACATGCAGTGCGCCGAGACCGATCATGAGATATATGACAATGAGATACTGAAATTACTCAAGAAAGAGGACAAAAAAATACTAATTCTGGGCGGGGGCGACGGCTACGTCGCTAAAACCGCGTTAAGGAAAAATAAAAAAATAAGAGTTGTTTTGGTAGATTTAGACGCCGAGGTTATAAACTCATGTAAAAGAAGTTTAAACGGAAGAGCTTTCGGCAGTAAACGTTTAAAACTATGTATTGGTGATGCATTTTACTTCCTTGAGGCCAACTCAAAAGAGAAGCGCAATAACTTTGACGGCGTTGTCTGTGACTTAACTGACGCTCCAATAGGAAGAAGAGACAAGACTAGCTTTGAAAAATTTTATCGGGCGATAATTTCTGATTCGTACAAAGTCCTGAGTTCAGGTGGATGGATAAGCGTTCAGGCCGGTGCTTCAAAAACAGGAAGAGGCTATTTAAACGCCGTGGGAATTATTGAAAAATTGCTCAAAAAAAGATTCACTGACACCTTACGCTCCGATGTTTATGTTCCCAGCTACAAAGAAAACTGGGCGTTTTTGTTTGGGATAAAACAATAAACTTTTCCTCGCCTTTACAATTAGCTTCTGAAGATATATAAATTTTATTAAGAAGTTGTTTTTATTTTCTAATAATATGAACAGAGAAAACAATATAGAAAAACAAAAAGAGGGGGAAGAAATAATTAAGAATAAAATTGAAAAAGGAGAAATAGGAGTCGAAAGAGTGCTGGATGAGAGTGTTGTTGATAAGTTAATGGAGGTGCAGGAAAAAGCTTTACCAGAGGGAGAAGACCCCTTGGCTGACCGAATCAAGAAAGAAGAGTTCGTCGAATTAATCCAGGATCCAAAGGTAGTTTTGTCTGTTTTAAAAAAAGAAGGAGAAATAGTTGGTTATGCATTTGCTAGACCGATTAGAGATGCAGTTCAAGATATTTTAAAATATGACCCAAAAATTCTAGAAACTGATTTATCCGATAAAGATGATGAAAAAAAATACTACTTTGATACGGTTGTATTAATGAAAGAGCATAGAGATCTTGGAAGTTCAATAGCCTTATACAGAGAAATGGTAGAAGAAATGAAAGCAATGAGAGTAAAGAAGGTTACGTTCCATATAAGAGAAAAAAGAGGAAAATTTTCTTTGCTAATAAAAGAGTTTACAAAAAAAGAAACATTGATACACAAAATTCAAAATTTTCTCAATTCTGGGATAACAATTGATTATCTAGAATATGAGATATAGTGCGTTATTTCATAATACTATTATAAAAAATATAAAAAGTTTGTAATGGATTACAATACTATTGGGAACTTAACAGGTAAGTGCTTGTTAATAAGCCAGGATCCACTAGTATACTACTCACATATTCCAGTATTTGTGATATCTTTATTGTTTGGCTTTTTTATCTGGTTTAAAAGTAGGAGATTATTAATCAGCAAAATCCTTTTGTTACTGTGTTTAGCGTCTTCATTTTGGATTTTCTTAGATTTTTTTGTCTGGACTCAGTTTAGCAGAAATAGGCTAATAGTTCTATTTTGGAATACTCAAGACATTTTGGGTGTTCTTTTATTTTGTCTGACTTTATATTTTTCCTATGTATTCCTATATGAACGTGACTTGCCTATTATAAAAAAAATCTCATTGTTCTCAATAGCTATTCCCGCTATCATACTTGCTCCAACGAGACTGGGAACTGCTCTATTTTATACAAGCACGTGCGAAGCAGAGGAAAGTGAAATATATTTATATTATTTAATTTTATCCGAGATCGCCATAACAGTATGGATGATATTTATCATTGCTAAGAGATATGTTTACACAGAAAATTTTAAAAAGAAAAAACAAATACTTTTTTTATCTTTAGGAACTAGTTTTTTCTTGATCCCCCTATTTACTCTTGCAATAGTAACTAATTTTTTTGATAACTATTCTATAGAGCTTTATAGTTTATTCAGCATCATACCCTTTCTCGGAACTCTTTCTTATCTTGTAATAAAGCATCAGATATTTGATATTAAGGTAATTGCAGCTCAGTTTTTGACTGTGACTGTGTGGTTGGGGGTGTTTTCGCAGTTTTTTATCGTGCAGGAGAGGAGTAATCAAATACTCACGGGAGTTACGTTAGCGTTGGTAACGGTGTTTGGCTACATGTTGTTCAAAGCCGTTAAGGAAGAGGTGAAAATTTCAGAAGAACTGTCGCTGGCTTCGCGGAAGTTGGCGGGGTTGAACGCGAAACTGGAGGAGTTGGATCGAGCTAAGTCGGAGTTTATTTCAATCGCCTCGCACCAACTGCGCACGCCGCTCACATCAGTGAAAGGATTCACTTCCCTCATCCTCGACAAAACCTTCGGCAGAATACCGGTAGCCCAAAAAAAGGCGGTGGAAAAAGTCTTCGTGAACAACGAAAAATTATGCTTGCTGGTGGAAGACATGCTCAACGCTTCCCGCTTGGAAGCGGGGCGCCTCGAGTATGAACTGGAAGAAGCCGACGTGGTAAGCATCGTAAAATCAACAATAGAAGTAATTAAACTTTATGCCAAAAGTAAGGGAATAAAATTAGTGCTTAAAATAGGAGTGGATCCTCGGGTCCCTCCTTCGCCTTCGGCTGCGGACGGGCAAAGCAAGCCCGAGGATGACAATAAACGTTCGGAGGATGACAAACTAATTGCTATTGTCGATCAAAGAAAACTATCAGAGATCGTAAGCAACCTCATCGATAACGCCATCAAGTACACTCCCCGAGGAAGCATCACGGTTTCGGTGGAAAAATTCCAAAAAAAGCAAAGAATCGGCGAAATTCCGCGCCAAACGATCCAGGGAAAAACCGCGAAAAATATCACCACCAACGGCAACTGGGCGCGAGTGAGCGTCCGCGACACGGGTGTCGGAATGGACGAGAAACAGTTGAGTTCGATATTCGAGAAATTCAAGGAAGGCAACGAAAGCAGTCAGTTGCCAATAATCAGCGATCGAAAAAAATCTCTGGATCCCCCGGTCCCTCCTTCGCCTTCGGCTCCCTCCTCCGCTGGTGCTTCGGCGGACGAGTCGGACAGGCAAAGCAAGCCGGAGGATGACAATAAAGGTAACATTTCTAATGGTAATGGGTCCAACGTAACCGCCGGGACCGGTCTCGGTGTCTATATCTCCCGCCAAATGGCCCAGGCGATGGGCGGCAAACTCTACGCCACCTCCCCGGGCAAAAACAAGGGCAGCACGTTCATTCTCGAACTGCCGCTGGTAAAAAAGTAAGCTCGTATATTTGAAATTACACTTTTGCCTGTTTCATTTCTACTATAGCTCTTTCCATAAACTTCTGAAAATTCTTCTCCTTTCGCCATATCTTCAGCATTTTTTTTCGTAGTTTTTGATGGTCTGGATAGCCAGCGTCTTCGCAAAGGATAATTCCGCTGAATTCTTCTTCATTTAGCATAAACGTTAGCGCCTCTTTGAACTTCTCTATCTGATCTTTTTTGAAGCCTTTCTTCCTTAAATATTCTTTATAGTAATGCAAAAACTGAAGGTGAAATATTTCATGGCAAATTGTTGTGATTGAAAATGGGATGCCGTGCCACATGGAAACCATGAACCAATTTTCTCTTTCGTTATATGGGCACATAAGCCCGGTAGTGAAGTAGCAATTGAATTTATCAAGAAAAATAGGCTTTTGCGTGATCTTCGAAAGAACCTTAAAATATTTTTTTTCAACCGTTCTCCAAGATCTTTCCAATATATCCATTTCGGAGTACAAAAACATGTTTTTATACTCTTTTCTTTTATCTTTTTTTATATATTCCTCAACAATTTTTTGGGCCTGAGAGAAACTTGCCTCTTTGATTTTTCCCAAAAGCTCATCTGGTATATGGGCAATTTGATCGCGCCAAGAAAGACCCCAAAGATTTTTGTCTTTGGCAACCACAACCCAACTCCACGCATCTTTTTTAACGTTGTACTTAAAATTAACCCTTGGCATAGTACTATTACTATACAATGAAATAAGGGATAATCAATATCGTTTTGGAACTTAATCGATTATCCCTTTCAATCACTTACTTTTTTCATATAAATCCCATATAAGCCATCTGAGAGTTTCTTTTGCGTGAATGCAAAAATGCTTATCAACCTCCCAAATGCTGCCGCTGTTTAAGTCTGCGCTATGGGGACAGCCTCCACCACAAATTGTCAGCGCTTCACAATTATAGCATTGCGACATATTGATCGGGGAGCGTTTACTCCATTCTTTCCAAAACGGATGCTCGTATGGGTCAAAGATATCATCTGGCTCGATAAAAAACTGCTTGGTGCCGCTATACGCATGACATACGCCAATCTTACCATCTGGAAGAACAACAACCTGCTTCCCGCATCCACAGCAATCACGGTCATAGACGGTTCTGTCTATAAACGCCCTGACTTTTCGCATTATTCTAGCTTCATAAATGCCTCGTGTGCGCGCTATCTTAAAGCATTCTATCATCGCATCTGCTATTTTCTGTGGATAGTCCGGATCACTAATTTTATACTGGCGGCTGTTTAGTAAAGGATTGAACCCAACATTACTTATACCTACGCCGTCCAGGAACCAGTTGAAAATTTCTGGCAGAGAGGCAACGTTTTTTTCACTAACCGTACAGGATATGCATATTTTCGCTCCAGCCTCCTTAAGAAAGCCGATTCCGCGCATAACATCTTTGAATGTCCCCTTGCTCTTCCCTCGCCATACACGACAAGAATCGTGTACAGCCTCGTATCCGTCAAGTGAAACGTCCACCTCTATGTCGTGCTTCGCACAGAAAGATGCGATCTCCTTGTTTATTGTGGAGCCGTTTGTATTAATGTTGATTGCCAAATTTTGAGGAAAGACGCCTCTCTTTTTTAAGCTGATAACCTCCACAACCGCATCAAAAAACACGTCGGCATTAAGAAATGGCTCCCCTCCATAAAAGACAATTCCTGGCTCATGAGGGTGAAAGTCGGGATATTCGTATGCTTTTTTGAGATATTTTGCAAACTTTCCTACCGAATCAAGTGCTATTTTCCTGGTCATGTTTGTAACGTTTTCTTTGGATCTGCTGTAAGAACCCTCAAAGAAACAGTATGTGCAAGCGAAATTACATTTTTCCGTTAAAAGCAAATACAAAGTGTCGATACATGGGTGCTGAAGTATTGATTGCTGAATTATCGAGATATTCTCGGATTCGTTACTGTCAGCGGGGATTATAAATTCTTTCTCTCTAAGATAAGCCAGCGATTCTTCAACGCGACAAGGAAGTTCACAAGATAATTCGCTTTTGATCTTTGCCGTGCTTTTTTTGTCTAAAAAGACAATCTCGCGAGATAAAGAATGGAAAATCGCAACGATTCCATCTTTTTCCAAAAAATGCACAAAACTAGAAAACTTGAGTTTCTCCTCCATTTCAGTTCTCCTTTTAAAAAGATTAGGAGGTGCATAATACAGCACCTCCCTTGATTACGCTATGCGTTTGTCACAGTTTTTTCAACTCTTCCCACACCTGTGCATTTGCAGGCTTTACCTCCACCACCGCCCGTGCAAGACGCACAAGCTCCGCATTTTAGATTCATGGCGGCCTTTGATTCAAGATTGCCAAGAATCTTGCGATAATTTTCTTTTTTCGGAGCAAGTAACACTTCTGTTCTCCCTTCTTTCTTGATTTGCGCAGAAGCGCAGTGGTTAATTATTGGCACTTATTGTTAAAGTGCTGGATTAAATTAATCTATTCCTAGTTTCTGAATAGTCAAATAGAAAATAATATATGAAAGCTCCCGCCAAATGGCTCAGGCGATGGGCGGCAAACTCTACGCCCCGCAACCATTCGGTGCGGGGTAAACCACCTCCCCGGGAAAAACAAAGGCAGCACGTTCATCTTGCCTCGCCCTCCGTAGCTTCAGCAAAGGAGGGGAACTGCCGCTGGTAAAAAAGTAAATTTAGAAGTTTATTTAAATTTCCTCGAATACACTGCCATGTTTTCTCTTTTCACATAGCCGCACCATTTGAAAAATTCATCATTTTTCTTGAAACCATCGAGGTATATGGGAGTATTTTTGCAAAGTTTCTTAATTTTATCCATTATTTTTGTTCCGATTCCTTTTCCCCGATAATCAGGATGGACAACAATATCGGCCACAGTTGTATTAAAAACCCCATCGCTTAAAACTCGTGCCAGTCCTATAAGGTTGTCGTTTTCATTACGAGCAGAGAATACAAAAGAAGTGTTGTATAAGGCTTTTTTTACTGATTTTACAGAGTAGTCTTTTCTCGTGCCCCATTTTAGCTTAACCCAAAGGTCGATTGCTTCCTCCGGCGAGACTTCTTTTTTGTCGGATGATATTTTAATTTTTTCCATTTCTTAATCTTTACTTTTTTAAATAATAGCACTTGAGTTTTCTCAGTCAAAAAGGCATATTCTTGAAAAGGAATATGCCTTAATTTATATTTATCGGTTCTGGTGAAGCTTTGAGAACGTTTTTGATTATTTCGATATTTCTTCGCAAGTACTTATTTGATCTACGCTGGACTAACGCCCAAATCTCCTCTGAGGCAGATAGTTTGAAATAGTTTGCGTAGCAATTTCCACTACCGTCGTAAAGATCCGACGTACCCGGAAAATGATAGAAAAAAGGTATATCGAGTTTTAGAATTTCACTTATTTCATACTCGGTTACCACGCTCAACCTTCGATCTTCCGAAAACAACAGTGGATAAATAATTTCTAAAGCAGCTTTTTTACTCACACATCCTTCTGGTTGCTGCATCTTACGCATTAGCAATTCATAATAAAGTGTGTGTCTGATGAGTTGTCTGGCTTTAACATTCTTTAAGTCGTCCCACCATTTCTTGCTATCCATCCATTTGCCAACTTTTGAGCTTATACGATTGTATCCATAATAAAAACCGGCAACAAAGTCATCAACAAACCTTAGGGGTGTTTGAATAATATTATTAAAGACTGGGGAGTTGTTGCATTGTGAACTAGCAAATCCCCTGTAGCTGAGAGTGATTTCGTCGGTATGGTCATGGATCGCATGAGGTAAAAGCAGTTCGTAACGATTTACACTAATCGCCTGAAAGGCCGCGGTAAAACCTTTATCAGATTCTTCTTCAGGTGGTTTTTCAATTAAACCTGTAAAGAGAACTGACCGCTCGCCCAAATCCGGGGTAGTTTCACCAAAGGCATGGAAAAGTGTCTCGTAATCAATTAGGGTCGGATAGCCAAAGCTAGCGATCAGGTTCTCCATATGTCCATCGCAATAGTTCAAAGCATCCGCGGCTGCCAAAAGAGTGCCTGCTCTTTTATAAAATATTTTTACGTCATCAATCGTCTGACAAGGATGAGGATAAACATATTTCGTCCAGCCGTACCCGTCTTTTACCACCACATCTGGAACGTAAAGATTGAAAGGATGCTCCAGCTCTAAAATCTCAATGAAATCCGAAAATAACTTGTTTGGAGACAAATCGACTGGCTTATAGATCAACTTGCTACCAGAGGAAAACTCTAAAATAGCAGCTTGCTGGCCATTAATGTGCCGGTCCGATATGCCTAATTTAACAGCGGTCAAGCAGTCTTCCCTGAAGTTTGTCTTCGGGTTTCTCAATAATTGATAATCCTCTTTGATTCTTTGGAATATGCAAGCCAGGTTTTTTGTACTTGATCCAATGAACACATTTATCATTTCCATAAGGAAAGGGTATTTTGAGACTATTGACCGTGCTCTTTCTGTCCAGCTACCTCGCTGTAAGAAAAACGATTGATACCTTTCAATAGGAGTTGTACCTGGTAAATTTTTTGCTGAAGCAATCTCGTGTACGATGACAGGAAGAACTATTTGATCGGCCTGGTAAGCTAGCTCCTCAAAGATGCTATCTGAAATCGAAGGAATGTTAATTTCTGGCCAGATATTTTTTAGCTCGAAAAGTTCGCATTCTAGCTCTTTTTTGCTCTTGAGCAGTTCACACAAAAAATATTGTGCGCGAAATCCATCTGAAAATCTCATTATAACCCTCCTTTGAGAAGTGGTGATTCTGCCGATATATTCGCACAGAACCACCATTATTGTCGATCACGAAATGAACCCCGAATTTTTGCTCAGCTCAACAGCATCTATATCGTCAGTTCTGCGAGTGATTTTCGGAGCTTTAATGTCTGGATTAGCGTAACTTGTACAAGTACCTGTTCCACAACATTTTGTAGACATTGCCATACTGCCGAGTCGAGAAGTTAGATAAGTTACATCCAGATGATCCTTACCTGTTCTTTCTAAAGCCACTTTCAGCACCTCCCTTCTTTCTTGATTTGCGCAGAAGCGCAGTGGTTAATTATTGGCACTTATTGTTAAAGTGCTGGATTAAATTAATCTATTCCTAGTTTTTGAATAGTCAAATAGAAAAGAGTAGGAGTAATTTATTTTCGATTTTCTTTCTTTGACGTTTTTTTCGGTATTTTTATTGCTATATTTTCGGCAGCTGTTTTTAGTCCCGAATATTGTTTAAGAGTTTTAATAGTGGATTGGACGGTCGGATTACCAGTGTTCACAAGCTTCATATTTTTGAAATTTTTTGCCAGTTCAGTTATCACTTCGTCTGCCCAGGAGGGAGTCATCACTTTAACTTCGGAAAAATCAACTTCAATCGGTTCGTTCTTGCCAATATTTTTTGTGATATAGGCGGACATAGCCAGATAAGCTTCTCTTCCATTAGGGCGGGAGACCAAAATTTCCCCGAATTTTTTTAATTCTATCCTCATAATGTTAGTTCTAATATTGCTAAGCAACCGTTGATTCTTTGGTTGGACCGGGTGATTTTCATTTTATCGTTCAATTCGGCTTTCGCATCGCCCGAATAAAATTCCAGGCGCATTTTTCTGCTTTTAACATTTTCCCGAACAAATTTTAACCCGTTTCCTCTGTTCTCTGGGGCTCTGCCGGATATTTTTTCAGTGAAAGCCACTCTTAATGCTTCTTTGTTGTCGCGTAAATCCGGCCTAACCGCTTTCAGGGTTTTCAGTACACCCTGTCCCCTATCGGCCAGCACTACTTTCACCCTATCTTCGTTTATAGTGTAACAGAAAAATACCCCCATTACGTCAGGCCAGCTGCCAAGGTTGTGATCGAAAGAATTGTTGCCAACCTCTCCCGATATTGCCGAAACAACATAAGCGTCATCCTCCGAAATAGACGATTTCAGCAACTCTCCCAGCATTTTATCAAGCCGTGCCTGGAAAATATCCCTGGTCGGACAATAATACTGCTCTTCCGGTTTTTCGCCCGAAAGGCTCGTAACCCAGTTTCTTGCCGAGCTATTTATTGATTTCCCGGAAATGGATAGAATTTCATCTCTTAAATACATCCGGCGGTTGGTGGGCGTACGCACCGGTTTGAGTTTCCCGGCTTTCTCCCACCGGCGGAGAGTCGTGGGTGTCACCCCAATCAGCTTGGCGGCTTTTCCGATGGGAATGTATTGGCTTTCCATAAAATTATATTTAATATAACTAATGTATACATTAATATAACTAACATGTCAATAAATATATACAAATATATACTGATAAAAATATAACCGAGTTATTGTTGACAATTTACAATATCCTTATTATAAAAAAGTAAATACTAAGTATTTAATTTTATAAATGTTACGCGTTAGAACTCTGCAAACAAAAACTAGTCGATCCACTAAATTAATCACTATTTCCGTCTTCCCTGAATTCATGCGAAAAGTCGATAAACTAGCCAAGAAAGAAAATCGCACCCGCAGTGAAATGTGGCGAGAAGTCATGCGTCAATACATTGCGGAAAAAGAACTGCGTCGTCTACAAAACTACGGGGTCAGAAAAGTCAAGAAAACTGGCCTGAAAGAATCTGACGTACAATCTATAGTGGATAAATATCGAGCGTCAACTAAAAAATGATTAAGGTTGTTCTAGATACCAATGTAATTGTTTCGGGGCTAAACTTTCCTGCCAGCAAGCCAGCTAAAATTTTAGAGCTGGCTGTTTTTGGAGTCATCCAGAACTTCACTTCGGATTACATTTTAAGCGAAGTTAATTACATCCTTTCAAAAAAATTCCGCTGGCAAAAAGATGAGATAAAATCTGTAATGTCCTGGATAAAGATTTTTTCTAAGAAAGTAAATCCCAAGAAAATCCCTTTCGTTGTTCAGCATATTCCCGACAATAAAATCTTGGCTTGCGCTATTTTTACTAAGGCCAGTTTCATTATTTCAGGAGATAAACATTTAACCGACCTCAAAAAATACAATAGCGTTAGGGTTTTAAACTCTAATGATTTTATTAACTATTTAGTGATAGCTAAATAACGCTTTATTTATGGAAATATATATTCTGTCTATTTTACTCGGTCTTGTGGTTGGCAGCTTTTTGAACGTGGTTATTTACCGCACCGAAAAAGAGGAGGGTTTTGGCGGGCGGTCTTACTGCCCCAACTGCAAAGAAAAGATTCCCTGGTTCGACAATGTTCCCCTCCTAAGCTACCTTCTGCTCCGCGGGCAATGCCGTTTTTGCCATAAAAAAATCAGCCTGCAATATCCGCTGGTAGAAGGAATTACCGCTTTGACTTTTTTAGGAGGCGCCTATCTGACGGTAAATAATTTGATAAACGATTGGCTTGGCCATTATTTCAGTATCGCCGGCCTCATGACAATTTCGGCTAAAATTGGAGTCGCCCCTTCCCTGCTCCTGTTTGACACTGACTTAAAATTTTTCGAACTGGTCTTTCTCTGGTTGGTTGCTTCGGTTCTAGTCGCAATCCTGGTTTACGACTTCAAATACATGCTGATACCTAACTCTTTCACTCTTGCGGGTATCACTATCGTGCTCATCTACAACATCCTGGTTGACGCTTTACTTCTGGCGGCCGCGGCGACCCCAAAAAGCGCGCTTTTCATTGTGGAAACCGCCGGCTTGGCTAAAAAATACCAGCCCGCCCCCAATCTTCATGGTTTGGGGTTGGCGGGGTTTCCGCCAATGAATTTATCCTCTTTCTTTGGCTGGGAACCAAGCAGCTTTTATCCTTCAATAATTCATTTCAGGGAGTATTGGCCCGCTTTAATCACGGGATCTCATACCGGATCGGGTCTAATCGCGGGCCTAGCGGCCGCGGCGGTTTTTTTCTTGATTGTTTATCTAAGTAAGGAAGCTTGGATGGGTATGGGAGATGTAAAACTGGTGTTTTTCTTGGGTTTTTTGCTGGGAGTTTTTAAAACCGCGGTAGCCTTGTTTCTCGCCTTTGAACTGGGCGCGGCCTTAGGTATAATTCTGGTTTTGTTCGGCCGCGCCAAAATGAAAACCGCCCTTCCTTTCGGGCCATTTTTGATCGCCGGCGCATTGTTATCGCTGCTGGTTATTTAATAAATCACCCTTATCTCTTTTGCTTTTATTCCTTTTTTACTCAACTCCCCTAAGATTTTTTGTTGCTTGAGGATAATTTCTTGTCTTTGGACCGACGAGCTGACTTTTATTTTTATCACACTGTCTTTCCAGGAGACAAAGCGGCTTCCTTCCAGTTCCTTCATTTCCTCGCTCAGCTTTTTATAAACCTCGCCTACCTGACTGGCTTCAATGCCCCGCCAGATTTGCTTACTCGCGAGACGGTTTTTGAGCGTGTCACCAAGTTTTGAGATTTTTTTACTCTTGAAATACATAAATTATTTTAATTTTTTCCAAGGTTGTCATCCCCCGACTTGATCGGGGGATCTAAAAAATACTTTAAATTATTTCTAGATTCTCCGGCCTGTGCTTCGCCAAAGGCTCCGACCCGCTTCGCCAAAGTTGCAGCGAGGCGAGCAAGGCGAGTCAAGCCGGAGAATGACAAGAAGGATCATCTAGCTCTAAGAAGCCCAGCTCAACCTCCCGCTTCCCAAAATTTCTTCCAACCGTTTTTTTAAATTCTCGGTGAATTTTATTTTATACTGCGTGGGAAGCTCTTTTTCAGAATTTTTGTCACCGTTTTTTACTTTTAGGATTACCGCTACTTCTCCTCTTGTTGAATTTCCTAAAATCAAATTCAAGCGTGGGATAATGATTTGCAAGTTCAATGAGCTATCTAAATTTAGACAGAGATTGCCGAAGGGAATAATTTCGGTACTGCCATTAGACCCCTCCGCCTTGTTTGTTGGTTCAAGTTTGAAACTTGGACCAACACCGGAATTCATCCCCTCCTTACCAAGGAGGGGGTCGGGGGAGGTCCTTGGGTAATTTGAGTTGTAATTATTGTTCGGTCTTTCCTTTCTTGTCGAAACATATTCTTTCGCCACACTTCCCTCTCCCACCATCCTGGAAAATTCTTCCAGTTGGTACACCTTTTCCACTAAAACTTTAATACTGTCGTCTTTAGTACTTATCTTGCCTTCAATAACCAGCTTCGCGCCGGAAAACCAGAGATTCTTCGATTCTTCAAAGGTACGCGGAAAAACGATAACTTCCAATTTACCGGTTAAATCTTCCAGTTCGGCGAATACCATTAAATCATTGGATCGGGTATAGATTTTTTTCATTGTCCCAACCACCCCTCCCACTCGAATATTTCCGTGATCGTCTTTAAAGCTGAGATTCGTGATGGGAATAGCGTATTCCAAGAGCATGTCTCGATAGCCATTGAGGGGATGACCGGAAACAAAGAGTCCGAGTAGCTCCCTTTCCCAAGTCAATTTTTGCTCCTCCGGAGCCGGTGAAGCCGCCACCAAAGTAAGGTCTTGAGCTTCCGCCCCAAAAAGCCCTGATTGCATTCTAGCGGCGTCTCCCATTTGTTGCTTGTGGTACATAAGCATCCTGTCAACATTTGCCAGTAGCTCCCCTCTTTCTCCAAACTCGTCCAGCGCCCCAGCGCGGATTAAACTTTCCAGCGATTTTTTGTTCAGGTCTTTATCTTGCACCCGGCGCAAGAGATCGCTGACGTTTTTAAACACGCCTTTTTTCTTTCTTTCACGCACCATCACTTCCACCACATGGTCTCCCACGTTTTTGACCGCCCGCAACCCGAAGCGAATAAGGGTCTTGTTGTCTTCCTCCACTACGGTAAAACCGCGGTAGCTATTGTTTACCGAGGGCGGTAAAACCGGTATTTTCAACTGGCGGCATTCTTCAACGCAGGTCGCGATTCGGTTGGTGTCATTCTGGTCGGCCGTAAGCAAAGCGGCCATAAATTCAGCCGGATAATTACCCTTGAGGTAGGCGGTTTGATAGCCGATCATAGCGTAGCAAGCCGCGTGACTACGGTTAAAACCATATTCGGCAAATTTTTCCATGTCGGTAAAAGCTTTTTCGGCAATGTTTTTACCGATTCCGTTTTTTACGCAACCTTTCACAAAATCTTCCCGCAATTTCAAAATTAGCTCGGCGATTTTTTTACCCATCCCCTTGCGCAATGTATCCGCTTCCCCACCGGTAAAACCCGCCATATCCTTGGAAAGTTGCATTACTTGCTCTTGATAAACGATCACGCCATAGGTATTTTTTAAAGCCTCCTTCATGGAGGGGTGGCTGTAACTGATTTCTTTTTTGCCGTGTTTTCGTGCGATAAATTCATCCACCATTCCGGAGTTGAGCGGCCCCGGACGATACAACGCCGCCATGGCGATTATGTCTTCAAAAGAGGTTGGATGAAGCTTTTTAAGATAACGCCGCATACCGGAAGACTCGAATTGGAAAAAGCCGGTGGTTTCTCCTTTTTGAAAAAGTTCGAAAGCTTTGGGGTCGTCCAGGGGCATCTTGCCAAAATCAATTTCGATGCCGTGGCGCCGTCTGATAATATTGATGGTGTTTTGAATCAAGGTAAGGTTTTTAAGCCCCAAAAAATCCATTTTAAGCAGCCCGATTTTTTCCACCGATTTCATTTCGTATTGCGTGATAACAGTCTTGTCTTCATTGCTCGCGTATTGAAGGGGCGCATAATTGTCCAGTCTTTCCGGCGCGATGACCACTCCGCAAGCGTGGCGGGAAGCGTGGCGGGCCACTCCTTCCAATCTCTTTGCCAAATCAATCAGCCTGGTGATGGCCGGGTCTCTTTCGTAGAGTTCTTTTAGGTCTTTAGCCACCTCCAGCGCCTCTTTAAAATCGGTCATCATGGGAATCATTTTAGCCACCCGATCGCAAAGATCATAAGGATAGCCCAACACTCTTCCCACGTCACGTATCGAGGCTCTGGCCGCCATGGTTCCGAAGGTAATAATTTGGGCCACCTGCTCCCGACCGTATTTCTGGGCCACGTATCCAATCACTTCGTCACGGCGGTCATCCGCGAAGTCCACGTCGATATCCGGCATACTGATCCTATCCGGATTCAAGAAGCGCTCGAACAAAAGATTATATTTGAGCGGGTCGATTTCTGTTATCCCCAAAAGATAACAAATGAAGCTGCCAGCCGCCGAACCCCTTCCCGGCCCAACCACTATTCCCTGCTCCTTAGCCCAGTTGACGAAGTCTTGAACGATTAGCAGATAAGATGAGAATCCCATTCGTTTAATCGTTTCGATTTCGAAATTGAAGCGCTCTTTGGCTTCGTCGGAAAGCTCACTGATTTCTTTATCAAATTTTTCCCGAGCCCCCACGCCACATAGTTCATAAAGGTATTCACTCGGATCCTTACCTTCAGGAGCGGGAAAAGCCGGTAACAGCGACTTGCCTAAATCCAACTCTAATTCGCACATGTCCGCTATCTTCGAGGTGTTTTCAATGGCCTCCGGCACATCCAGAAAAGCGCTGCGCATTTCTTCGGCTGTTTTGAAATGCAGGTCAAATTCTCTCAAAGACAGGCGGTCAGTATCGTCAATTTTCTTACCCGATTGAACGCAGAGCAGAACGTCTTGCGCTTCCTTATCGTCCGCCCGGACGTAGTGAATGTCGCTTGTCGCAACGAGCGGCGCGCCGGTTTTCACCGAGAACTCCTTCAGCTTCTCGTTTAGGGAAGCATACTGGCCATGAGGCTGGATCTCTAAAAAGAACTTGTCTCGACCGAAAATTTCTTGGTATTCTTTTATTTTTTCCAGCGCCTTCTCGAACTTTTTAAGCTCGATAAGGCGCGGAATTTCTCCCGCCGCGCAAGCGGTGAGCGCGATCAACCCGTTAGAATATTGTCGCAAAATATTTTTATCGACGCGCGGCTTGTAATAGAATCCTTTCAAGTGGGCGATACTGGTTATTTTAAGCAGATTACGGTATCCTTCTTTATTTTTGGCAAGAAGCACCAGGTGATGGGGTTTTTCCGCCTTACCTCCATTACCACCCTTGTCTTCGTGGTTTTTCGTGACGTAAGCCTCCACCCCGATAATCGGCTTAATTCCAGCTTCTCTGGCTTTTTCGTAAAACTCGATCGCGCCGTACATCACTCCGTGGTCGGTAAGCGCCAACGCCGGCATTTCCAGCTCCTTCGCTTTCTTTACCAATTCCCCAATTTTTGCCATCCCGTCCAGTAACGAATAATGGGAGTGGACGTGAAGATGTACGAATGATTTAGACATTTCCTTATATAAAAATGGGGGTCGATCTTAATTTAAAATTTGAAATTTTCAGTTTGAAATAAATTTTAAATAATTAATTTGAAATTAAGAAAGAATACCTTCTAGCCTAAATTAAAATTTAGTCATTTAAAATTCAATTCAAATTTCAAACTTCAAATTAAAAATTTATCCTTTGCTTTTCTTTATCGATTCTTAATTTACTAGTATTATTACATCATAAAACTCAAACCAAAAAATGCTTGAGCAAAGTGTTGGTTTTCTGGGATTTAAAAGATCCCGCGAAAAATACATCGACCCCAAATACCGAAAACAAATAGAAGATTGGGACAAAAAGCAGAATCTTGAAAAGGGTAAAAAAATAGCCGGCGCCATGGCGGAAGTGGAAAAAGGCAATCTACTGAAAGGTTTGGCTCAATCTTTAGGCATTGCTCAAGATATCCGCGAGGAAATCAAGGAGGGCGACACTTCTTCGTTTCCCTACTTGCTGGGATTGGCCATTCTGGTAGACTTAATTGATTTCGTACCAGTCGTGGGAATGGTAGTAAAATTCGTCGCCAAGCCAATACTGATTTACGGAACGCTTTTTCACGGTAGAATCAAATATAAATGGGGCGTGAAAATCGCGTTTGTGATTTTTTCGTTTACCGAAATTATTCCCGTTGTAAACTGGCTACCCCTTGAAACTATCTCGATATTGATACTTTGGCGCGCCATCGCCAAGAAGCGCCGAGAAAAAGAAGTGGAAGAAGAGGAAAATAATCAACTTGTCGATAGCTATGAGCATAAAATTAATGAGCAGACCTTAATCCAGCAGCAGCTGCAGAGAGAAATGGCGTTAGTCGAAAACGAAGCCCGTTCAGGAGTAAAAAACCCGCCTCGGGAAGAGCAACGACAAGAGTACCAAGCAGTCGCATAGTTGTCATCTCGGCGTTTGCCCGCGAATAACAACGCGACACGGATATTAACAAAAAGTAAAAGAAAAATGAAAGTGCTTCTCGAAAATTTTAAAAAACCTAAGTTCATAATTCTTACTGTCTTTTTTCTATTGTTTTTGGTTTTATCACCCCTTTCGTTTCACTCCGGTTTTTTTTCGGGCGTTGACAATGATACAAAAATTTCTCAGAATTCCTCTTCCGCTGAGACCGCGCTTGACCCTACTGACCCTCTAAGCAGCTTAACGTCAGCGGATCTGGGTGGGTGGGACCCCGGTGCTATACCAGGAGACCCGACAAAACCCGTAACCAATCAGCCTTCAAGCGGATTGCTCGTCCAAATCATCAAAGCACTGGCGGGCTATATTCTGAATTGCATTATGGCGGCGATCTATCTTATAATGTGGGTTTTTTACTCCATAGTCTATGGGCTTACTTCTCTGTCGGAAAAAGTATTGGGGCTCATTCTGGATCCGGCTTTCGCCGGTAAGGATTACCTGGGCGGATTCACTACAAAAGATTTTGTCCGAAGTACCGCCCAACTACTAGCAAACTTATGCAACATGCTCTATTTGTTTGTACTAATTTACATTGCTATTAAGGCAATGTTTGGAAGTTCAAACACTAGAGGCCTACTTACTAAATTAGTAATCGCGGCCCTTTTAACAAACTTTGGTTTGGTTTTGGCTGGAGTAGTAATTGATTTTTCCCAAGTAATAATGTCGACCGTCTGGGAAGGATTAAGCAGAAACAATAATGGAGCGTTTGCTCCGGGAACAAAAATTTTAGACAAGCTGCAAGAAACACTGGAAGTCGGAAGGTGGGGCACGTTAAAAAGCAGCATCAGCGCTGAGGCTTACAAAATGATTTTTCAGGACGTTGGCGAAACTCTATCCCAACTAATCCGATTGGGTAGTTTGATCTTGCTAGCATTAGCCTTGATTATAACCCTTTTCACTATAACGGTAATCTTGTTTGTTCGTATTGTCGCTCTCTGGATTTTGTTAATTCTGACTCCAGTGGCCTTTCTTTTTAGTATATTGCCGCAAACAGAAAAGTATTGGAATGAATGGCTGGAATCTCTTACCAAATATGCCTTTACTGGCCCGATCTTGATTTTCTTTCTCTGGCTCGCGCTTAAAATGTCAGCTGGCGTCAGCAACGTCAGTAGGCTTAACCAAATTGGACAAGGCGCTCAGAATAAGGAGGATCTAAAGCAGATGTTTTTCGCGTTAGTGGCTAAAAACATGACCACCATTTTTGAAATGTTTACTTTAATCATTACCATTTGGGCTGGCATAATCATCGCCAATAAATTCGGCATCAAGGGCGCGAAGAATCTTGATGGCTTAATAAAAAGCACTGGAAAATGGGGTCGCCGTTTAATGGTTTGGCCGGTAGGAGGAGCGGCTAAAGCCTTGGAGGGGGTAACAAAAGGAGCTAAGGTGGCGACCTGGACCGGTTTTAGAATGAAAGAAAAGCTGCGTGAAAAAGATCTAAAGACTATGCTAAGTGAAAAGGCAGCAATTGAAGCACAAAAAGGTAAGGACTCGCGAGAAGCAATAGAGAAAGGGAAAGAAATAACCGCTCTGGAAGACAAGATGAAGAGAGCTCGGGAAAGCAAGGGAAAGTGGCTGCAGCGATTTGCTCGTTTCTCTTCTCCCTCTCTATTGAAAAAAAGTTTTTCGGAATATTTAAAGAAAAACCAGGAAGAATACCATGGCGATATGGAAAAAGCTTTAAAGAGCTATACTAATCTGTTTTTTAACAAGGGCCAAAGGCAAGAATTGGCCGCGATAAATTCCCGAACAAGCCTTTACGACTACCAAACCGATATGAATAAGCTAGTAGACGACCTAAGGAAGAAAGAGGAGGAAATCAGGGAAACAAAAAATAATGGGGAGGACACCAGAAAACTGGAAGAAGAAAGGGACGTGCTAAAAGAAAGGATTGATTTTGTGGCCGAAGGTATTGCCAAAAAGACCACCGAAGACCAGTCAATACAGGCAAAAGTGAAAACCAGTCTCCACGATGCTATTTTTGACCAGAATAATAATCTCGTGGAACAAGCCAAAATACCGGCTGAATTAATAGCCGATACCGGGAAAAAACTGGGTGTTGATATGTTTAACGAGGCGGCTACTCTCGCCAGAAAAGAAGCTCTTGGTTGGCTCAAAGGCGAAAAAAATCGCGAAGCGGAAGCTAAAAAGCTTAAAGAAGCCAAAGAAGACATTAAAAAAGACGATAAATTCAATCCGGATTTTGCCATTCGCCAGGTGCTGAGAGGATCGGTAAACAAGATAGAACAAAAAGCTATCATGGAGCATTTGGCCACCTCCAGCACCAACTTCGGCAAACTCGTCTCCGCCATCAATAAAGATCAGGGCAACAAAGAAAACGACGTTGCCGCGGCCATGAAGTTTATCAACGGCCGGCTCACGGAAGACGACACTGTCAACATTCTAAGGATTGCCGAGGCTGACGCCAACAAGACCAACAACTTAACCCAGCTGGGCTGGATGACTTTTGATCCTGTTCTGGGAAGGTCTCGGATAACCTCCAAACCGGAACGGGAACAAATCCTCGAAAAAGTTACTTCCGGCTGGAGCGTTTCCAAGAAAATCGCCAAAACCCATGCTCAAGTCTTTGACGCTTACGACAGCGGAGAATTAAAAGATCCTAGCGCCGCCAAGGTTCTCGTCAGATCAGTAGATTGGAGTTATGCCAACAGCAAGCCCAAGATAATAAACAATATCAGCGAGGACATTACCGACCGAGGAAAGTATCTCTTGCAAAAGAACGTAACCGAGTTGGAAAAATTCGTCAACGAGCCGGATAAACCGGACTTTAGGGGCCTACTACTTAAATTGGGAAGTAGTAAAAAAGCCGGCGGGCCGCAGACTTCCCAACCGCCTAAGTCACCTTCGCAACCAAATATAATTTTAGATTCTACGGGAAAACCTTGGAGACCTTGGAGTAAATAAGAAAAGAATAGTCAGATTTGTTTCAGCTTTGTTTTTCAAGATCTTCCTTCTCTTCCTTAAGTTTGTCTTGAATTAGGTTATAGAAGTCGAAAATTCCCGCTGCTTTTTTTATTTCTTTTTTTGTCCCGCTCTCCATTCCTTCTTCAATCAATGCCAAAACTATCGCCCGTTGCAGTTCTCGAGAAAAACTATTAAAATTATTCTTCAGGATACTTTTAACTTCTTCCTCCGGCCTATTGCCAATTAAATCCTGTAGATCCCTGACTTCTTTTGTTTCTTCGTTAATTTTCATTTAGTTGGAATCAATAATCTTCTGATCTTATATCAAAAACATACTCCATAATTCTACACCAGAAACCTTTTTTATTTTTAAATGTTTCCTTTCTAATAGCAGGTCCGAATTTCTCAAAGAACTCTTTTTTATAATCCTTTCTCTGCTGGTCATTTAGAATACTTTCGAACCAGTCATAGATATCGACGTTTTTCTGGTTGGGGTTAGCCGCTCGAAATTTACTGATAATGTAAGGAGCCCACTTTTCAGTTACTATCCTATTCACTGCTTTTTTATCTTTTGCTATTTCTCGCGCTTCGGAAAACTCCATGTCCTGTTCGATACCCTCTTCAAGTTCTCTCCCGCTCGCCAGGTTGGTAATTCTTTTACGTAACCTACTCTTGGAACTTGCTTCGCTGTTTTCTCTAAGTCCCGCCAATGTTTCTCCAAAAGTGTTCTTGGCGTCGCTGATATAAGATGAGAGTAGGTCGATGTTTTCGTATATTTTCTTTGACTCGACCTTGTCTAAATCAGCACTTGCTCTCTCCTGGGGAGAAGGTCCGCCGGTAAAAAACTGGTATTGATTGATAATTTTTTGAAAAGTTCCTCTGTGTTTGCTAATTAACATCCTAAATTTTCTTTTTCTTTCCGTGTCGTCGGTTATGGCCATAATTTCCTCGATCCCCGGAGCGGGAATTTTGAATTTTTTCGCGATGCTTTCGATTTCCTTTTTTATCTCGGCAAACCATTGGGGAGCTCGGTCGAAAAAATCTAATCGCTCCATTAATTCTTCGGCCCGCATTTTGTCCTTGATAAAAAGTTCGATAAAAAAATTTTTATCGAAGAGATTTTTCATTTTTTCTTCTCCTAGCAGTCCTTTAATTTCGGCTAAACCAGGACTAAAATTGACTAAATCTTCCAGTGAATTTTTCCTCTGCAAAAATTGCGTCATCCTCTCGGCTTCGGATATAACTTCCAATACAACTTCTCTGCATTCTAATAATCTTCGGGTGTCGTTTTCGTTTAGGTCTTCGCCTTCCGTTTTAAGAAGCTTCTCTCCCAAATCTTTTTCCCCCACCATTTCCAGCACCATCCTAACAGCGCCGGCAGTTTCTTCTTGGCCAAGCAGCTCGCTTAAACTAGGCTTTTCCTGCTCTTTTGGTTCGGGCTTTTTTCTTAAATTTAATTTGATTTCCGTTTCTCGAATTTTTTCTTGAGCCTGAGCCCTTCTTTTAAAAAAATCTTCGTGTTCAAAACTCATTCTGGATTTTATTAATTATGTTATTTTAGCAAGCGTTTTTGTCGCGGAAGAGAAAGATAACCAGGGTTTTAAAAAGAATCACGGAGTCAAGAGTCAGAGACCAGTTTTCGATGTAGTAAGTGTCCAAACCCACCTCATCTTCAAAGCTTAGTTTGGAGCTGCCGGACACCTGGGCCATGCCAGTGATACCGGATTTTATGGTTAAAACTTTGCGGTGATGGTCTTTATATTGAGCAATTTCTTCCGGTTCGTGCGGGCGCGGACCCACCAACGATATCTCTCCTTTAAAAACGTTGATTAGTTGAGCGAATTCGTCCAAACGCGTGCGGCGCAAAAACTTTCCGAACTTGGTGACTCGCGGATCATTCTTCATTTTAAAAAGCGGCCCATCTTTTCTTTCGTTAAGTTTCATCAATTCTTTTTTCATTTGCTTCGCGTTCTTGACCATCGACCGAAGCTTATAAATCTTAAATTCCCTCCCCTGGGAAATTCTTCTCATCCGTACAAACACCGGACCCTCACTGTCCAATTTAATCAGAATGGCCAGCACTAAAAATATTGGCGAAAGGATTATGAGTAGCAAAGTAGCTCCCACGAGATCAAATAGCCGTTTGATTACCCTGCCCCACCCGTCGAGCGGGGTTCGTTTAATTTCCACCACCGGAAATCCGGCGATGCTGCGGATCTCTATGTTGGTCGCCCGCGCGGCGAACAAGTTGGGCACATACTTGAAGTCTATCCGGTTGGCTTCACAAAACTGTGCCAAAGTGTTCACTTGATTGTTAGACATGGCAGGATCGCATTGGATCACTTCGTCCACCTTGTTTTTAAATACCTCCAGCTTGTTTTTTTCTATCTCCGACAAACGGCCGATAATCTTGTAAGGCAAGCTTCGGTTTTTCTTTATGTAACGAATAATTTTATCGCTAATGTCATTGGCTCCCACAATTAGAATGCGATGGACTCCCGTGCCACGCCATTTAGCTACCTTTCTTTGCAAATACCGAGCCAAAAACCGCTCTAGTGAGACAAAAACAGTAATCAAAATCCAGCTACCGATCAAAATAAACCGGGAAGAAAACAAATATCTGTCCACGAAAGCGGCCACGATGAAAAGCATTAGCGCCGCTGAAGTGGCACTGAATATCTTTAAAATTTCCTTGAGGAGGCTGCGGGTAACCTTCATGGAATAAAGCCCTTCCAGAGCGTAGATACCCACCACGACGAACGCGGCCAGACAGGTTATCTCCAAATAATTCCCGAATTTGAGCTGATAGAGTAGCGGGTAACTCTCAACAATCGGATCATAAAAACGCAAAAAATAAACCGCGATGGCCGCCAGCACTATTACCGCGTAATCCAAGGGAACCAAAAAAGCGTTAAAGAGAATTTCGGACTTTTTCATAAGCGATAATTAACTAATTTACCAGGATTACTTAACAATATTGTTGCTATTAAAAACAATTTTGGAAAGAGACGGATCAATTTTTCTTCTTTTTCTTTTTGTCTTTTTTGCCCTTTTGAGTATCATTGGCTGGTTTTGAACTGTTGTCGGTAGACTGAACCTCTTGAATCACCGGTTCTTGAATGGCAGGCTGATCGGAATTTTCCGGTTTTGCCGTTTCCGGATTTTGACTTTCTCCACCACCGGAGCAGCCTTCCTTCATTTTGTAAAAAACTCTATCCACTACTCTTAGATCGATATAATCGAGGCAGTTTGTTCCTGAAGGGTTGTTGGGATCATTAGAGTTATCTATTCCTTCTTTATTTTTTAACTCTCGGTTCAACACCTCACTCAAAAGATCCAGGCTTTTATCCAGATCCATAGTCGTATCGAAATATACCATCCAGCCTTCTTTGGTGTTAGCCCGAATTTCTTGTGCCGAAGGAAGGGGGGTTGATAGATATATTAATTCTTTGCCGATTTTCTCGGGAAAGGAACGCCATAGCCGGTTGGCAAAACTAACGTAAGCCGGCTCAGTAACTAATTGGCCGGAAGCCAGATTACTGTGAGAATTGTCCTGAACAATAACCACGTCGCTGCTACTATTAGCGACTGCTTCGGCATAAGAGCTTTTGTTATAGGCGATCCCTTCCTGATCCACCCAAACACATCCCTCGTTGCTGCAAAACAAAAGGACGGCTTTTTTCTCTTCAATTTTAATTGCCAAGGAAGTCGGAAAGCTGCGCCGGACTTCGGCTCCACTTATCCTTTTGAAGTTAGCCAAAATTTCCTTTTCGATTCGATAAGTCGGCACAAAAAATAAATTATTGGAAGGAAAGACTAGAAAAGCCTTTTTATGTAAAAATGGCTCAACCCCGTCCAAAATAAGTTTCTTGTCGGTAATCTTGTTTCCTTCAACCGTAATGTTATTGATTTGAAGCCACTCAGAAAAAAACAAAAAATAGAGGAAGCCCGTAATCAAAAGTAAGAATAAAACATTGTAAGTGATTTTCAAAGCAAAAAGACGCAGCTCGGAAACTATCAGTTTTGGCGTTTTAATGTTTACTAGCGGGCCCCTGCGCAACCCCGCACGTTTCCTCTGGACTCGATAAGCTTTCCACGAAGGTTGCGCCCTATGATAGCGAAGGATGTTTTTCTTTAATTTATTTTTTCTGCTAAGCAACATTTTCAAGACTTCTTTAAAGTATGCACGGGAAAAGACTGCGGTGAGGGACTTACGGGCGACTTTTATTCGGTAGTCCGCTTCGGCTGTTCTTTCTTAACCATTGTTTTATCCTACTTCTCGCTTGGCTGGTTTTGATAAAGTCAAGCCAGTTACGATCAGGATTTTTTTTGGACCGATTGGTTGTAATTTCTACCACTTCGCCGTTGTTTATTCTGTAATCTAAGGGCACTTTTTGACCGTTAACTTTGGCGCCAATGCAAGAGTTGCCCACTTCTGTGTGCACCAGGTAAGCGAAGTCCACCGGGGTCGCTCCTTCGGGTAAGTTTATAATATCCCCCTTGGGGGTAAAAGCGAAAATCCTGTCTTGAAAAAAATCTATCTTGAGGCTGCGAAAGAATTCTTTCGAATCTATTCCGATTTCCTCGTGCCAATCCTGGAGCTGCCTTACCCATTCCAACTCCTTTAAGTTAATGTGTCTTGCTGGCTGGTTTCTGGGAATAAAGTAACTATAGAAACTTCTGTCTTCTTCCTTGTAAATCCAGTGGGCGGCTATTCCAAATTCCGCTTCGTAGTGCATTTGAGGCGTGCGTATTTGAACCTCGATTATTTCTTGTAGCGGACCGAAAATTGTAGTATGCAGACTTCTGTAACCGTTGGGCTTAGGTAAGGATATGTAATCCTTGATTCTACCGATTAAGGGCCGGTAATGTTTGTGAATAATGCCAAGTGTCTCGTAACAGTTGGCTACTTCCGGCACTATGATTCGTAGCGCCACCAGATCATACACTCTGGCTATGTTCATGTGGTGGCGTAAGAGTTTTAGGTAAAGACTGTATAAGTGCTTGGCTCTCCCGTGGATGTCGATCATTTTCTGGCCTTCCGTGAGCAGCACTTCCTTGATTTCTTCGATGGCTTTTGCCACCGATCTTTCCTTCTCACGAAACTGTCCTCGGGTCATTTTTTCGATTTCCCGGTATTTTTTGGGCAAGACGTAAGAAAAAGCGAGGTCTTCCAAGATCCCTTTAACTCCCCCGATACCCAAGCGGTTGGCAATGGGAGCGTATATTTCCATAGTTTCTTTGGCAATGCGGTATTGTTTGTGAGGAGGTAAAACATCTAATGTTTGCATGTTGTGGAGACGGTCCGCCAGTTTTATAAGGATGATGCGAATATCCGCCGCCATAGCCAGGATCATTTTTCGTAAATTTTCCAGATAGACGTATTCTTTGTTGTTTTTATTCTCCTCATCATCTTTTTCTTCTCCTTTTGGAGGGTTTTTTGTATCCTCGCTTTTGTCTTTTTCCCAACTGTTTCTGGCTCTTTCCTCGCTTAACCGGACATTGCTGATTTTTGTTACTCCGCTTACCAAAAAAGCTATTTCCTCGCCAAAAACCTTTCCCAAGTCTTCCAGAGTGTATTTGGTGTCTTCCGGTACGTCATGGAGAATTCCCGCGGCGATGGTTTCGCTTGTCATTCCCATTTTCGCCAAAGTGTAGGCTGTGTAGAGAGGATGTTGAATATACCACTCTCCCGATTTTCTTTTCTGTCCCTGGTGAGCTTTAAAGGCAAAATCATAGGCTTTTCGGAGTAAGGCCGTGTCCGTCCCTCGGTTACGCGATTTTGCCATATTGATAACATTGTCTATAGTTATGGGATCAAGCATATCGGGTACTGGTGGAAAAATAATTATTGGCTTAGAATAGCTGGGTATTTCGGATTTATTTTAATACTAGTAAAAAAAGTTAGCCATGTTAAATGATAGGAGCTCAGTCTTATTAAAAAACAGGGGCGGGGCCATTCTTTCTAGCATTTTGGAAATAGCGCAAGTAGTTGCGATTTCTTTGATAATAGCCTTTCTGGTAAAATCCTATTTAATTCAGCCTTTCTTGGTTAAGGGAGCCAGCATGGAGCCTAATTTTCAGGACGGCAATTATCTTATAATCGATGAAGTAAGTTACCGCTTTAACCAACCGCAGCGAGGCCAAGTGATTGTCTTTAAGTATCCGCGCGACCCGAAACAGTACTTCATTAAAAGAATCGTGGGTTTACCGAACGAAAGAGTAGAGATTAAAGACCAAAAAGTCACCGTATTCAATAACGAATTTCCTAACGGCCAAATACTGGACGAAAAGTATTTGGGGCAAAGCGACGTCACAAAAGGCAGTATCACTGTCCAGCTCGGCGCCCAAGAATATTTCGTATTAGGAGATAATCGTCCCTTTAGCTCCGACTCAAGGTATTGGGGGCCGGTAGCTTCCGATTTAATTGTGGGCCGAGTCTGGGTTCGAGCCTGGCCGCTTAATGAAATTGGGGCATTCTAGACCTCAATTATAACAGGCAGGACCATCGGCCTTCGTTGAGTTTTAGTGAACAAAAACTGGCCCATATCGTCCCTGATTGAGTTTCTTACGTATTCCCAGTTGATGGGATATCCACCCCGAGTCTTTTGCTCGATGATTTTTTTGATTTCCATCCTGGAATTTTTAAGTAACTCCTGATTGTTACGCATATAAATGAACCCGCGTGAAATTAGATCGGCATTGCCAATCTGTTTGCCGGTGTTGGAATCAATTACCACTATTACAGTAAACATACCGTCCTGCGCCAGCTGTTGTCGTTCTCTCAGTACCACGTTGCCGACGTCTCCCACTCCGAGACCGTCCACCATAACGTAGTTGGCCGGCACTTTTTCGTGGGTCATTCGACCCCTTCCTTTCTCATCGAACTCAATCACCTGGCCGTTTTCCGCGATCAGTACGTTACTATCATGCATTCCGAGTCCTTTGGCCGTCTCTCCGTGTTGACGCAACATATAGTGATTCCCGTGAATCGGTATGAGATACTTGGGTTTCACGATATTAAGCATCAGTTTCAGCTCCTCTCTTTTGGCGTGACCTCCGGAATGAACATCCATCATTTGGTAGTGCACCACTCGCACTCCCTTTCTTGTAAGGCCATCTTTCAAGGCTTGTACTGTTCTCTCGTTTCCGGGAATAACCGAGGAGGAAAAAATAATCGTATCCCCTTTTTCAATATGCACGTGCTTGTGTTCCTCGTTGGCAATCCTCATTAGCACTGCGTTATCTTCGCCTTGAGCGCCGGTACACATTATTATTATCTTATTGCGCGGGTAATGGTTTATTTCCTTTATGTCGATAAAGGTGCCTTTTCTGGCCCTAATATACCCCATCCTCCTCGCGATCTCCACGTTGGTTTTCATGCTATATCCGTCTACCGCGACTTTTCGGCCGTGCCTCTCCGCGATTTCCACCATGTGCCGGATACGAGTCAACAAGCTTGAAAACGTTCCCGCTATCACCCTTCCTTCGGATTTTTGGATAATTTCTTCGAAACTGTCCTTGACTTCCGATTCAGAGATGGAATAGCCAGGATGAGTCGCGTCCGTGGAATCCGACATTAAAGCCATGATTCCTTCTTCTGAAAGACGGGCGATTCTTCCGATATCGGTGGGCCTGTCGCCGATGGGGTTTTGGTCAAATTTAAAATCTCCGGTGTGCACTATGGTGCCGACCGGGGTGTGGATGGCCAAACCCAAGGAATCGGGAATACTGTGACAAACATGAAAAAATTCAACTCCAAAAACGCCCAGCTGGATATAATCTTCGGTATCGACGGCGTGGATTTTCAACTTGGGACTGTCTTTATATTCTTCCTGTCTTTTTATAATCACCGCTTTGGTCATCGCTCCGGTGTAAATCGGGGGATTACCCAATACTTTCATGTGGTGGGGTATCGCTCCTATGTGGTCCAGGTGGCCATGAGTAACAATGACCCCCCTGATATTGTCGGTTTTATCCCTTAGGTATCTAGAGTTAGGAATAATATAATCAATTCCGTGCATATCTTCCTCGGGAAACTGAAGTCCCATATCGACAATTATGATGTCTTTGCCGTATTCGAACACAGTCATGTTGCGTCCAACTTCCTCCAGTCCTCCCAATGGAATAATGCGCAGCTTCTTTTCGTGCTTCACCGCTGGTGTAACAGGGTTTTCGCTTTTAGTTGCGTCGTTGCTCCCGTTGGATACGGGAATGATGTTTAGCTCGGGCTCACGATGTCTAGGAACTTCAACTTTTCTTCCGCGCACTCGGCTGGAACTGGTTGATTTTTTTTCTAGGTTTCGAGGCCCTTTTGTTTTAGATTCAGTCATAAAAATAATTAAAAACTTAAGATTAAAAAAGAATAGTTAGAAATAACAATTTAGAATTTAGATTTTTATCTTTAAATTGTTTTTCTTAATTTTTATTTCTTAACTATTCACTAATTGGTGCCGGGAGGGAGAGTTGAACTCCCACCCCACTAAGTGGGACAACGCCCTGAACGTTGCGTGTCTACCAGTTTCACCACCCCGGCCTAAACTAACTAATAGCGAGAATGTGAGAACTTAAAGCCATAACCAAAAACTAACAGCTGAGAATGGTTTCGGGTTTTAGTTTTAAGTTGTAGATTTTAGTTTCTAGCTATTGGTTTTTACTTAACCAGAAGTTAACTTAACAAAACAAGCTGATATTAATAAATTTTGAGAAAGTTCAATCTTCCGTCTTTATGCCGTATCTTTTTGAGCGCAAAGAAAAAATTCTAAGTTGGTTTAGGTTAAACATAATAAAACATGGATTAATCTTTTTGGCAAGTAATTTGGCTTCCTGAGATTCGGTTAATAATCTTTTAATGATTTTTTAATGATCGGTTTGATAAAATAAGTCAAATGATTTTCTGCTTGCGCTTTTGATTTTTTACTTTTGATTTGATGCTAAACTTTATATTAAATCTCTTCTTTCCTGCTCATTGTATTATTTGCGAAAAACCGGGCAAACACTTATGTGTTGATTGCTTCAAGCGCATTCCCGTAAAAATAATTGATCTCTGCCCTATTTGCCAGAAAATCGAGACTTTCGCCGGCCGGGTTTGTAACACTTGCGAGAATAAACACGAAAAAATTTATTTGGATGGAGTGATCGTCGCCTCTTATTATAAACATCCTATTTTAAAAGAGGCTGTCTACCGCTTTAAATACGGCTTTATCCAGCAATTAGCTTGGCCGCTGGCTAAAACATTAGCTAAAAAATTGTTTTTTCTGGAAACTTTTCCCTTTGAGGAATTTACTTTTACCGCCGTTCCCCTTCACCGAAAACGTCGTGTTTGGCGAGGATTTAACCAGGCAACGCTTTTAGGCAAAAAGTTGCGGAAGCTATTTTATCAAAATGATCTGGACGTGGATTTTTTGCCGGATCTGCTGCTTCGCCGAAAATATTTCAAGCCTCAAATGAAAATTCACTCAACTAAAGACAGAAAAAAGAATATAGTCGGCTGTTTTTCGATTAACCCGGCTCTTCGCAAAAAGATACCCCGGAAAATAATCATTGTCGACGATGTCCTTACCACCGGAGCCACTCTCAACGAATGCGCCAAAATTCTAAAACGCCACGGAGCGGAGAAGGTTTGGGGATTGGTTTTGGCGAGACAAGGACGTTAGTCGATTTTAACGGTTATGGTTACGAAGCTCGTATCGTTTAAAGTAAAACGTTTAGCGTAAAATATTATGGAAAATAATATTAAACCAATTAGAAGTTTTAGAGACCTGGAGGTTTATAGAAACACTTACAACGCAATGATTCTAGTAATGAGAGGTGTAATTCCAAAACTGCCAATTTCAGAAAAATATGATTTAAGGAACCAAATAAGCAGATCTTGTAAAGCAATCCCGAGATTAATCGCGGAGGGGTACGCTAAAAGACATCAGAGGGCAGGTTTTCAAAAATATCTTGATGATGCAATGGGAGAGTGTAATGAAACGATTGTCAGCTTAGAGCAGTGTCGTGATATCTACCAAATGAATTCTGGATCAATAAACAAATTAGTAGATGTTTATGATAAATCCTCTAGACAGCTCTATAAACTAAGCACTGCTTGGACAAAGTTTAAAACACGAAAAACATAACCGCTTGACCATACGAGCTTCGTAACCGTTACCGCTTACTAGTTCTGCGAATTTCATTCTCGCTCATTCCAAAGTGGTGCGCGATTTCGTGCTTGACGGTGTCTCGAACGATTCGCTGAACCTCTTCCTTAGAGTTAGATAAATATTCGATCGGATTCTTGAAAATGGTTATTCTATCTGGGAAAATCGCTCCCCCACCCCAACGTTTGGTTTGTGGAACACCGTGGTATAGGCCCAGCAACAAATAAGGCCGCGTGCTGCTCTTGCTTGGATCGCTAAGAATGGCATGTTTTCCCGTAACACTGGTTTTTATTTCCAGACTACCCAATTGCTTCCTACTAGGAAAATCCCTCACCACGATAACCACATTATCCAATTTTTCCAGAAATTTCTTCGGTACCTCGGCTACGGCATCGTCCACTATTTTTTCGAATTGTTGTCGCGTAAGAGAAATCATGATTAAAATTAAAATTCTTTCTAGCATATTTTAGCCGATTTACAATTATTTCGCAAAATTATTTTAAATTTTTATCTTCCGCGTTTAGTTAAAATTTTTTTTAATTTCGCGCTACAAAAAAGAATCTTCTGTTTTTCTTAAAAACTTTTCCCACACATTTTCAACAAAAAACTATTTTAAATTATTGGTGATTCTCTTTATTGCTGCGTATTTCAACAAATCGATTAGTTTTCCCCAATTAAAACCCTTAACCAAACTATAATTTGTAACTATACTAGCTACGACTATTTGTTCTCTTCGATCCAAATCCAAAAACAAATCCAAAAAATATAAAATGAAAACTTTCGGTATTACTTCTTTGGCGATACTCCTTATCCTAACAGTCGGCGCCTCTTCTTTCTACTATATTCAGGGAACGCCTCGATACTCTCTTTATTGCCTCAATAAAGCTATAAAGGACCACGACGCCGGTAGTTTTGATAAGTACGTTGATCTCGACGCAATCGTAAACAATTCTATTGGCAGTCTATCTTCCGGAGTTGCGGCCAATAATGGCCCTGCTTTCGACACAGTCGCTCAACAATTTATGGCACCTTTAAAGGAGAAATTTAAGAGCGAAGTAAATAAAGGCATCGATAATTTTTCCTTGGGAGATGACGAAATTGCCGCTTCTATTGGAGAGGCTATTTCTCAACAATTTATGCCCGCCCTGAAAGATAAATTCAAAAGCGAAGTTAATAGAGGAATCGACGGCTTCTCCTTGGAAAACGAAGCGCTTTCCGGCAATACCAATAAGATACTTGCCGAGCAGTTGATCCCCAATATCAAAAACGAATTAAAAAGTAAAATAAACCAGGGTATTGACGAGTTTTCCATAAACAAAGAAGAGGTTTCCGCTAATGTCGAAAAGGCACTGACAGATCAATTTGTGCCCGCGGTAAAAAATGAACTAAAAAGCCGCATTGGCAGTGGAGTTGACAGTTTTTCTATCGACAAGGCGGCGATTGCCGACAATATAAGTTCCACCATCTCAAAACAATTCGAACCGGCCATCAAAAAAGAACTTAAAGACAAGATCGGTCAAGGAATAGACAGCTATTCCCCTCCTCCAAGCAAGGATCTGGTTGGTATTGTCAAATCCATAGTGATGTCCCAATTCATGCCTTCTGTCAAAAAAGACTTAAAAAAGGCCATTAATAAGGGGATAGATAGCTACTCGATGGATAAAAAAGCGATTTCCTCCAACATTGAAAGCGCCATCGCGGATAAATTTATGCCCGACTTCAAAAAGAAACTAAAGAAAGAGATAAACAAAGGCATTGAAGGGTTTTCCGCGGGAAACGGGGACATTTCGATCTATATCAATAATATGCTCTCCAAACAATTGATGCCGAAACTCAAAGATGAATTTAAGAGCCAGATAGGAAAAGGCATTGACAATTTTTCCGATAATAACGGTGCTATTTCCTCTAACGTTGAAAAAGCGATAAAAGAGCAACTCATGCCCATTTTGAGAGAAAAATTCAAGAGCGAGATGAGTAAAGGCATCGACAGTTTCGCGACCACAAACAACGAGATGACGACTGCTATGGGGGTAGAGCTAGCGAATAAATTCGTTCCCGCGTTGAAGGAAAGGTTTAAGAACGAAATGAGCAAGGGCATCGATGGCTTCTCGATAGAAGAAGACGAGATTCCCGCGGAAATAAAAGTGGCCTTCGCGGACCAGCTAACTCCTTTGATAAAAGCAAGAATAAAAAAAGAGATTATCGGTGGAGTCGGCGATAGTCAAAACGATCAAACAAAAGGAACTGGTTTATTTGCCAATATGAGCCAATTCAAACTCAAAGAGATTCGCCAGGAAGGAAGCATCGCTCTTGTCTTACTGGAGAATCCCACAAATAACCAGGTTTTACATCTTACTCTAGCTCAAACTCCCCAGCGATATTGGCGGCTAGTGAAGATTGACCCGCAAGATCTAAAAAATATGCAGTTCAATATACTTGCGCAATAATTCTCACTATTTATTTTTCAACAACTCTATCCCCGTTATGGTCACATCCTCCAATGGATGATCATTCTCATTGGTCTTGACTTGAGAAATTTTGTCGATAACGTCCATTCCTTCGGTCACTTCTCCGAAGTTAGTGTGCTTGCCGTCAAGCCAGGGTGTGGCCGCCGCGGTGACGATAAAAAACTGCGAGCCATTGGTGTTGGGACCGGAGTTGGCCATCGCCAGCGATCCCTTGACCAATGGATGTTTGTTAAACTCATCTTGAAAAGTGTACCCCGGCCCGCCAATGCCGTCATTCGACCAGTCATCGTCTTTGGAGTTCGGGTCGCCTCCTTGGATCATAAAGTCTTTGATTACTCGATGGAATTTCGTGCCGTCGTAAAATTTTTCCGTCGCCAATTTCAAAAAGTTGTTTACCGTTACCGGTGAGTCCTGGTTGTAAAACTTCACTTTAATTTCCCCATAATTGGTTTTGATTGCCGCCCCGTCGTAATTTTCCGCGTATTCCATTTTAATTTGCTTAGATGAATTAGTGTTAGTGGTAACCGAAACATTCTCATTGTCTTTGTTAGCCGCGCCGCAACCTGCCAGTGCTGCGGTAAATAAAATAACAACCGCGGCAAATAAAAACTTTTTGTGTTTCATGTTATGTGTTTCAGATTAAATGATTTTGAGCCACCCATCGGATTCGAACCGATGACCTACGCGTTACGAATGCGTTGCTCTACCAACTGAGCTAGGGTGGCGAGCTGCTCTACCCTCGCCAAAGACAGATCAGCCTTTGGCTGAAACTGAGTTGCACCGGCGACAAATTCAAATCTTGTAAATCCAATTATGCGGTCCTACAGTAATAAAAACTACTTTTTTGCCGCTGACAAACCGGAATATGATTCGATAAGACCTATCGATCCTTATACTCCAAAGTTGCTTGTCTTTTGGTATTAGTTTTTCAGTGTTTAGGGAAGGATGGAAAGGGTTTTTTCTAAAAATATCCTCTTGTTTTTCTGCTTTGAGTTGAATGTTTTGTGGCAATTTTTTGTAGCGCTTTTCGAACTCTTTGGTAACTAAAATTTCAATCATTTACTTTTTTGAAAGCTCTTTAAGAGATCCTAATTTTCTTGTTTTTTTTTCTCTTATTTCTTTCTCCGCCCTTTCAACGCTTTTTAGAAAACCGTCACCAAAAAAGCCGAGACTAGCTGCCAGCCTTTCGAATTTATCGGCGTCTATTTTAATAAGATATTCTCTCGTTTTACTTTCCTTGCTTATTCTAACGTTGAGATTTGTTCTCATATTTGAAAATTAGTAAGACTGATAAGTTTCTATCGGAAGCTTAGCTCAGCTATTAAAGCCGGTCAATTATATTATTCTAATCAACATTATTGATTCCGGTTTACAGTTTTATACTTTTACACTAAAAAGAAGAGATTCAACTTGAGCAAAGGAGGGCCAAGTCGCAAAATATTGGTCCTTAAAAAAACTGTAGGAGGTAGCGATGAGATTGAATGTAGACTATCATGGAAGTCGGCTGATCATCCCCTTGTATGTGGGGAGATTCCTACAAACATGTTGGCACGCGAAGTTCATTAAGAACGCACTTGAAGGTTGGTGGCTAGTAAGCGGCCTCTGGGCGCCCTGGTACATCAATCTAAGAAGGTTGGGGTCTGTTCCGGAGCTATACAACAGGGTCGTTCACGCAATAGCAGAGTTGATTATTGACCATCCGGAGGTTAATGCCCTTGTCGGAGTCGAGATGGCTGGTATTTCCATCGCCTCAGCGGCTCCAATAGTCTTGCTCCAGAGGTATGGACGCGAGATAAAAAACGGCTATACTAGGCCGCTTCCTCGCAAGCCCAAAAGTGCTGAGGATGTAATACCTATTCTTAAAGAGTTCGGCCCTAATGTAGCCGATTATGGCGAGAAAGGGTATGTGGAATTAGATTTTGATCCCGGTGATAATATTGCCGTGCTTGATGACATGGCAACCACTCTGGGGTCGAAGCTGATTCGTCGCTCGGTTACCCTTTGGGAAGCGGAGCAAAGAAAGATAGGGGTGTCCTGTAACACTATCCTCTATTTCCTCAATAGAGGTATCGAAAACAAGCAGACTGGCCTGGATTTCGCGATTAAACCCGTAGAGTTGTACCCTGCTCCGCTCAAAGTCGACTATGTGGTCGAGTTTGACGAACAACTTCCTCTACTGAAGACGGTGATGCGGGAATCGGAATTTGAAGTGATCTCTCAATTCCAAAAAAATCGCAGCCATTTTCAAGACCCAGACGTGCGAAGAGATGTTCTAAAACAAGTCGCTAAAGATTTAAGTCTTTAGCAAGTAAACTGAAATGGAAGGAGAAGACATCAATGAATGACATAAAGATTGTTTTTCCCCTTGATATTGACACACTGAGACAGGGATATGCCCTGATGGAAGAGGTCGGCCTCTACATAGATCTCCCTAAGGTTGGGCTGGAGATTGTTCACAGTGTAGGTACCCCAGCAGCAGTGGCTATGACAAAGGCTTTTGGGAAGCTCCCTTTTACCGACGTAAAACTCAACGACATTCCAAATACGGTAAAGAAAGCTTCCAGGGCTTTGGCTGGACATGGTATAGCCTATTTCAACGTCATGGCTTCCGGCGGGCGACCCATGATAGAGGCTGCCATGGAGGGCGCTGACATTGGAGCAAGAGAGGCTGGCTTGGAAAGGCCTGGGGTAATTTCAGTAACGGTTCTTACCAGTTTGAACCTGAGTCATTTGACCGAGCTGGGTATCTGCCCTCCCGACCTATACAAACTCACTTACGAGCAACAGCAGGCCTACATCGATAGTATGGGTAAGGAAGAGCAACAAGCAGCCGTCACTGAAATAGTTATGCGTTGGTCGGAAGCTTCGGTGCGGGGCGGAATAGATTGCGTTCTCTGTTCCCCCTGGGAAGCTCAGAAGGTGCATGAGTGTTGGCCAGAGAAACCTCTCTATACTCCCGGTATAAGACTGCCCGATTCTCCGCCCGACGACCAGGCTAGGACCATGACTCCGGGAGAAGCAGTTCGAATGGGTTCCAAATTTCTGGTCATTGGCCGCCCAATTCGAAATCCTCAAGGAGGGAAAACACGTAAGCAGGTTGTAGAAGAGATCCGAGCGGACATTACTATCGCTCTCGCCGCGTAAAGAGTCAATTAAGATTACAAAATCAAGCCAGCACGTGAAGTCACACAGGGAGGGTGACACATTCACGGGCTGGTTTTTTCTTGTTTTTTTGTTTGTAATTTTTAAAAGCACATGGGATAAAGTTTACGTCGTCGATTCACAAATCCCTTTTAAAAACTGGCTGAACCAACACGACATCGCTCAAGGGAGGTTGAGTATGATAATATTGGTTGATCAAGACGGACCGCTGGCTGACCTGGACGCGGGCTTTCTCCGGATTTGGAGAAAACGTTTTCCTGAAAAAATTTACATTCCTTTAATAGAAAGGGGATCGTTTCATGTGAGCAAGGATTATCCTGAAGATCTTCGGGAAGAGGTGGATAAAATTTTTTTTGAGCCCGAGTTTTTCTTAAACCTACCTCTGGTTCCTGGCGCCGCAAATGCCCTGAAAAATCTTTTAACGCTTGGCCATGATGTCAGGATTTGCACTTCCCCGTTGAGAAGATACCAGAACTGTGTTCTGGAAAAATATCAGTGGGTAGAAAAGCACCTCGGCTTTGAATTTGTTAGTAGGATTATCTGCTCGCGGGATAAATCTATCATCGTCGGAGATCTTCTCGTCGACGACAAACCAGAGATCGACGGCCAAGAAAGAGCCGGCTGGGAACATATCATTTTTGACAAACCTTATAACGGAAGCGCATCTAGTCAAAAAAGGAGGTTACTGAGCTGGAAAAACTTAAATTCAATTCTTTAGCGAGGAAGTGAATTATTCCCGCTGGCAGCACAAACTCAAAAAACCAGCCCTGAATCTTCAGCTGGTTTTTTCTTTTGAAAAAGTTTCCGATTACTTCAATGCGATTTTTCGGTCAACAGCTAATTGCACTGCCAAAAGTCTAATTAAATAAATTTTCAAAACCCTTTCAGTAATTAATCTGTAACATAATTCCACGGCCGTATAATTATGTTACTTTGGTTTATTAAAAAAATGTTTTTTAATTCTGACTTCATTATCGATTTTACAAGCAGTGATAACACGGATGTAGGGTTCCGCCTTATAAAGAGCTACTAATTTCAAAATTGATTTCTCGAATGGATAAGGAGAAACAAAGACACTATGCTGAAGTTTAAAAAATTCCAGTGCCTTGAGGTGCTCCCGTAATATGTCTCTGAAAACTCGGTCTTTTTCCGGGATATCAAAAATTACTATTCGCCACTTTCCATCCCATTTTTTTCGTTTTTTAAATTTAATCGAGCTGCCAAGCAAATCGAGCATTTTTGCTTGCTTCTCACCCTCTTCTGTTAATACCAGCTTAAAAGATCCATTGGAACATCTATGCTCTTCAATAAGTTTTTCTTGCGATAGGCGCCGGAACGAACGGCTAAAACTGCGCTGGTCTATCTTTCTCCATTCGTTTCTAATTCGACAAAGATTATGAAAATATTGAACTGGATTACCAGAGAACCCCAGCGCTACCCCGCCAAGAAGCACTAGCAGAATCTTTTTTTGCACCGGGCCAACCTTATACATATTCCAGCATTTTAATTGTTACATAATTTTACGGCCGTAAAATTATGTTATTTCCCTTAGTCTTTAGTTGCTACTAATAACTATAGTGACCGCAAATTTTGAAAAATTTTCACTGTAACATTCCGCCACGGCCGTGGAATTATGTTCCTAATTGCTTAATACATTAATAAGTATTTGGAAAATTTTTAAGACTTTTTCCCATTTTCATTTCTGTTTACAGAAAAATTCGACAAAAGAAAAAGTCCACCGTTGATGGGCTGACGCCTGGTGGACAAATTTATTAATGAAGACACTACTCGGATTACCGGACCACGTATTCCTCTTTTTCGTCGCAACTATGCTTACTCAGCATTCCCCTTTTCTCTTTTTCAAAAACCTTGAACCGGAGAATACCCCATATGGTCCACATGGTAGAGAAACAGACTCCCTGAACAATAGAAGCTACGATAATGTGCCACTCACCTGAAGATCCTAAAACCGTTTCCGTTATTAACTTTCCGGTTTCAGCACTGGAGGGATAAAAGGGATTACGCAGAATAAAAGAAGGGCCAAGGAACGGAAATATCGCGGGCAATTGTAATTGCATTATTAACCATACCGACACTAGTCCCCCCATGAAGCCCCAGAAATAGAAGTTGAACTTTTGGTCCAGCTTTTTTATCACCTCGTTCCACCTGCGCGTTTCTTCGACCGAAAAACGCAGTACGCGTCTGCGTTCTTTTGTCGGATGACCACAACTTGGACAAGGGATTGGTTCGTATTCATACTCATCGCGGTCTATCGGTGGCATTTTCTGATCTCCTTTCGTCGCCATATGACTTATTATGAGCGGGTTTCTTCCACTCGCCAGTCTAGCTCTTGGCCTCCCATGTAAACCGGAATTTCTTCAGTACCTTGTCCGACTGTTTTTGGAACCATCCATTTTTCCCTTTTTATTATGCATGACCCTTCTTCCGGAGAAAGCCCATATCTCGTTGGAGCATATACCGACTCGAATCTTTCGAACTCTTCCTTTGAAATCCCGTTTTCCTTGAAGAGCATCCAGCGCATCGGCATGGCTACGTCTCCCGAGATACATATTCCCGCGGCGGGAGGTATTGTTCGCTTGCTCGCTTCCGGATGGGGCGCTATGTCCGTCCCCGAGTAACCCCGTCCCTTGAGTTTAAGGTTGAGACCGAACATTGCTCGACGGACAGCTTCCACATCTTTTACTCTTTTCAAAACCGGCATGCAGTATAGAAACGGATTCTTGATTGTCCCATCAGGGTGGAACGCCTTATCGTAAGTTTCTAAAGCATGATGCACGGTTAGAGAAAAGGTAACGTTTTTCGGCGCGGTTTCAAGAAATTTCAGTAGCTCAGCCGTGCTCACGTGTTCCACGCTGATTTGAAGATTAGGCACAGCCTCAATAATTTTGATCAGGTCTGGAATCGCGGCTACTTCCCTATCGATTTCGGGAATTAATTTGCCTCCTTTCGTTATGCGTTCGAGATGGATAAGAAAATACATTTTCAGTTCTGCCGCTTTTTTCAGACACCTAAGTGGCATTTCTTCCAGTAACTCGTCCAAAGATATTCCATCGTCTTCGGAGCCAGTCGAGGTTTTTCCAGGAATGTACTTCAAAAAATTAAAGCCCCACTCGACAGCCTTCTCTAGAGTTTCAGGAGTGGTACGCTTCGTGAGCATCAAGGGAATTATAGGCTCAAACCGATCGCCTGTGTGCGCTTCCCAAACCGCTTCCCGAATCTCATTTCGATATCTAACCGCGTCTTCTCTAGTTTTGACCAAGCCGCGCGGCTTGGACAAGTTGCCAATCACTATGCCTCTGCCGTAAACTCCCAGTACCAACAAGATTGTTTCTCTCAACATTTTCCTCGTCCACCTCAAGTGAAGATGTCCTCCAAAAGGCTTTTTGATGGTTATTCTGTCGCTCATTAGTGCTTCTCCTTTCTCTGTTCATGCTAGATTTAAGGTGCAAAAAAGAGGGCTTGCTTGCATAAGCGCCCTCCTTTGGTGCCTTGGGGGAGAGTCGGACTCCCATGGGTTTCCCCACACGATTTTGAGTCGTGCGCGTATACCAATTCCGCCACCAAGGCAACTTTAATTTTCAATTTGAAATTTGAAATTTTTAATCAATTTTCAATAACATACTTTTTGAACGAGCCCCTTGCTCATTCTATTCAAAAATTTTAAATTAAAAATTGTTCTTATTTTTTATCAATCTCCTTACTGCTGCGTTAAAATGATCCCCTCGATCAAATTCATTTTTAAACAATCCAAAACTGGCGCAGCCGGGAGAAAGCAGGATCACGTCTCCCGATTCTGCTGATTTATACGCTAACTTTACCGCTTTGTCCATATTGTCCGCCTCAACACCGTCTAATCCAGGAGCGCGTTTTTTTAATTCTTTTTCAATGAGCGGAGTGGCGGTGCCCGGCAATAAAATTATTTTTTTGACTTTTTCGGCAACCGTTTTGGCGAAATCCGCAAACTTTAAATTTTTGTCTGCCCCACCACTAATTAGTATGACCTTTTTATCAAAGGATCTCAAATTATTAATCGCCGCATCAGGAATGGTCGCCGCCGTGTCATTGTAGAACGTAATATTATTTATCGCCGCGATTTTTTCCAGCCGATACGGCACGCCCTTAAAATTTTTAACCACCTTATCGACCACGCTTTTCTTTATTTTAAATATTTTCGCCACTGCCATCGCCGCGGCTAGATTAAATTGGTTGTTACGGCCCGAAAAAATTGAATTTCCCTTGCATAAAGACCTGGAAGAAAACCAAACGGTTTTAGCCTTTGAGCGCTTTTTGAATTCTCCGGCCTTTTTATCTTCCTTATTCAAAATTAAAAAGTCGCCTCTCTGTTGAAACCTACAAATAGGCATCTTAGACTCGATATATTTTTTTAAAGTGCCGTAACGGTTTAGGTGGTCTCGGTAAATATTCGTGACAACTCCAATGTTAGGGCTTTTTTTAATGAACACTAAGTCCTCCAATTGAAACGAGGAAAGCTCCAACACGGCAATTTTTTTCTTGTCTTCCAGTATTTTTTTAGAAAAAAAGTCGAAAAGCGACACTCTAATATTCCCCCCTACTAAAACATTTTTGCCTCCCTTCTTCAAAAAATCACCTGTTAGAATAGTGGTGGTAGTCTTGCCTTTGCTGCCAGTTATTCCCACGGTTTTCCCTTTAAAAAATCGGAAAAATAAGGTGATATCTCTCTCTACCGGCACTCCTTTCTTCAACAGCTTTTTCACAAGAGGATGGGACCATGGAATAGCTTGGTTTTTAATCACTAAATGGGCGTTTTCAAAGCAGGATTCGTCTTGTTTTCCCAAAATAAATTGAATGTTGGAAAACTTGCGTAAAACTTCCACTGACTCTTTGAGTTCTTTTTTACTTTTCGGGTCTACAATTAAAACATCCGCTCCTTTTTTGGCAAAGAATAAAGCCGCTCCAAGGCCTCCTTGGTTTAGACCGAGGCCCCAGATAACTACTTGTTTATTCTTGATAGACTTAATAAAATTATCGAATGAGTTTCTCATTGATCATTGACCATTAAACATTCATTTACCACTTGAGCATTTATCACTGCTACTCCAATGGTAACTGTTTAAATGATAAATGAATGAAAAATGCAAAATGTAAAATTTACTGTGTCAGTATTGACGATAGCGCCGCTCCCGCCAGCAGTAAAAACACGCACCATATCACAAAACCCGGCAGTTTAAACGGTAGCACCCGTGGTTTTATATTTTCCCGACTAAATATTTTTTTGTAAATACTAAGGACCATTAAAGCGTCGGTGGTTCCCGCGACCACCCCAACCAAGCCGATAACATGCACAAAATTAGAGGCTCCTAAAAGAATTAACACTAGGGGGGTAAATATCACTAAAAACCAACTGATTAACGGCTGCAAACGGACATCAGAAATCAAAATTCTTTTAAGATAAGTCGACAATACCCAATGAGAGGTGATTACCGCGAGAAGCCCGATGAAAGAGCCGGCGTATTTCACCCAACTTCCCATTCCTAGGGCCATGGCAATAAAAGGATCGGGGCCCACGTTTACTCCGCCGGTTTTCAGCGCCCCCAGAAAAAACAACCCCGTTATCAGAGCGATAAAAACATAAGAAGACCAGATTATGCTGAATATTTTCTTTTTTTCTTTTCCCAATAACTTAACCGCTATCGGGATGGCGGATTCACCAGTCAAGGCGAACCAGACAACACCATAGGGCAAAATTACTCTGCCCCAATCTTCTCCTACGTTAATCCAAAATGGTTCGCTGGCCACAAAAACCAACAGAAAGGCCGCACACATTAAACCGGAAAGTAAAAATTCCAGTCGGCCTAAATTCTTTATGCCATTCAATAGAACAATGCAGCTGGCAGCGCTATAGGCTAAAATTATCGGCCAAAAATAATTTACCTCGCCAGGAATTACCGCTTGGACAAAAACCGAAACAGCCAAAACATAAGCCAAAATCGATCCGGTATAGCCAAAAAAAATGGAACATGTTTCTATCTTACGCGCCCAGCTTCCTAAATAACGGCCGGCGTAAGCTATTATACACTCTTCCCGCTTATCGAATACTATTATTTCAGCAAAAAGCGTGCTTAATAATATCATTATCAGAGACACCCAGACAATTAAAAAGACCGTGGGCGTTGTGCCGACGTTTCTCGCGGCGTACGGTATTGCTAAAATACCCAGCCCGATAACCGTTCCCACGATAGTCGCGAAAGCCTCTATTCTGCCGCCATGTTTCTTAATGTTCATGTTGTTTTTGCTTGCGTCTTTTGTTTTTTTAAAATAGATTGTAATTTCTCGTTATACGTTACCTATAGATTATTATGGATTTTACCTTTTCCTTTCTGGAAGAACAAATTCGAAAATCAAAAAAACCTTTACTGCTTACCCACGTTGACCCCGATGGCGACGCGCTCGGCTCGGTAATGGCTATGAAAAATATCATTAAGGATTTGGGAGTGGTGCCAGGTATTTCTCTGGCCGGAAAAATTGCCGCTGGCTTAAAATTATTCGATAGAACCTATTTTGTCCCCAAGGCCAACGCGCTAGAATACGACTTGATAATAATTTTGGACACCAGTAACCTTAATAGAACCGGGCTGAGAGATGTCGACAAGCCACCTCTCAACACTCCCGTCTTTATCATCGACCACCATTTAAAAAAAGAGGACCATGTCTTCCCTGCCAACTTTCACGTTTTAATCAAGCCGGACGCCACCGCTACCTGTGAAATAATTTTTGATCTTCTCAAACAGGAAAATAGATATATTAGCAATATAGTAGCTTCTTGTTTACTTCTGGGAATTTATACTGATAGTGGGGGGTTTTTTCACTCCAACACCACCCCCGATCTTCTTCGCAAGGTGAAGGAATTGCTAAAAAAAGGAGTTTTATTTAAAAATATCACCCAAGTCGCCTTTAAAGGAAAAAGTATCGGGGTCCTGAATTTTTGGGGTGAGAAAATTTCTCAAGCTGTTTTTTATCCTAAACTAAAATATATTTTCGCTTGGCTAAAACAAGCTGAACTAACAAATAAGGGTATCACAGGGGAGGAAATTGGAGGGCTGGTAAATTTACTGAACATGTGCGACGAAGCAGACTTTTCTCTATTATTGACCGATACTGGGGATAATAAAATTAAAGGAAGCCTTAGGAGTAGTGAAAGAAAAAACGTCAATGTAAACATTATCTCTAGGTTCATGGGTGGGGGCGGACACAAATTTGCCGCCGGTTTTGAACTAGCGGGAAAAATTGTGGATAAGGGAAAATTTTTACGGGTAAAAAAAGTTTAAATAAGTGTGAAAATTCTTTATTCTTGTTTATATGTAGAGACGCAAAATTTTGCGTCTCTATTGGTTTTATAAAAATTATCCAGTATTAATCGTGACTTATTTTCCCCCCTCTTCCCTGTTTTTTCAACAAACTTTTCCTACCCCCTAAAAACACAATCTCTTATGTATTACAAATAAATTTAACTTTTCCACTTAATCCACAAGATTAATAATAATAATTAATTTATAAATAATACTTAATCCAAAGAGGGAAGTTTTTTAGTTCACTACTAGTAAAATTTTTGTAACCCCTTGGTCAATTTTATTTTCGTCGCCAGGGAAATCATGATTGGCTTTAATAAGGACATTAAATTTGTATTCAAAATTTTTCCCGCGTTTAGTGCCGGGATCTTGGGTAATAAAAACACCTTTTTTATTATCATAACCACTAATCACTAACATATGGTAAAGTGGTCCAGGGCTCCGATAGTAGGGATTGCCAATCTCCCTGCCTGCCAAAGGAATAATAATTATATTGCCTTGAGATAATTCTTTTTCCATATCCTGAACGCCTGGTTTATCTATAATGCGCCAATTTTTATATCCATAAATATTTTCCGCGTCCGCTTTAACCTCCTCGATAGTTAAATCTGCCACTCCCCCACTCTTCATTTTACTTCCAATATATTGAAGGTCTTTCTCCGCTTCTTTGGAGAAAACCACATCTCTTTTATCTAAATAATAATGTGCCATAACAAGCGACGCTTCCTCGCAAGCTTCGTCGTGAAATTTATCCCAGACTCCAGTCGGTGCCTGAGAAGTAAAAGGCACGTAGTTGTTAACTGTGTCGGGCAAAGCGGCAGGTTTTTCTAGCGGTGGGTTGCTGGGACTTATGTCGTTTTGGTTCTCGTTGGTATTATTATCTTGGCTAGAAGCCGAGTTTGAATCCCCGGAGGTTGGTTCAAGGGTTAAGCTTGAACCAACGGAATCCCCCGATTCAGAGCTTAACTCTGAACCAACACCTGAGATGCCTGAACCAGAGCTAGGTCCCATGTCTTCGTTTGGGACAACGACGACATTTTTTTTAGATACGACGTAATAATACAGTCCTTCGAAATCCGATCGAGTTGTAGGAATATAATCCCGATAGTAAAAGCCGAGCGCGACAATAATTACAACAAACAATATTATAATGAAAAATTTTCGCATAAAAATATATTAGATTGTCATTCTCTGGTCAGGTCGGGGGATGACAAAGAGCGAGAAAAGCCTCTATCGCTAGCCACTATTTACTAGTTACTTTTCTCTATTAATTCTAGCGCTTTTTTACTTTTTCTTTGAGAGCTTGGGGAGTACGAAGAGATAAAAAATTTCCAATAATCCGACCGTGTTTACGAGTATAAAAACAACAAACCACCATTTTTGAGAATGTCGGGCCGATTTCCATAAGGCCAAAGCTTTCCAAGGGATGCTCCAAAGAGCAACAGCGGTTAACACGATAACAAAATTGTCGCGATAGCCCGGGTTACACCAGAAATCCATTTTTTAATAGTCAATAGTTAAATAATAAAAACCTAGTAAAAAAATATCAACAATCAATACTTATCAATTTTCATTCAATTTTTAATATACTAATTTTTAATGGAATCCAAATAGAAATTGTGTATTGTAAATTGATAAGTATCTCTAACTTTAGAACCCCACATATTCCACTTCTTCGTGCAACTGCACTTCAAATTTGGTCCTAACTTTTTGCTTGATAATGCTGGCTAAAATTATTATATCTTCAGTCTTGGCGTTGCCGGTGTTTATAATAAAATTAGCATGCTTTTTTGATACTTGCGCGCCGCCGATGCCTTTGCCCTTGAGTCCTGCCCTCTCGATCAAGTATGCAGCCGGTAAAGTGTTGGACTGATCAAAATTTTCTCTAATAGTTCTCTCCAGGTCCTTTTTGCCGCCCTTGTTGGTAGCTTTTTTTAATTCATTTCGGACAAAGCTTTCTATTAATAAGTCTTTCTTGTGGTTCCCTAAATCGGCAATGGTGGGGTTGCGAAAAAAACTTCCCGCCGAAGGCTTATTTAAGGGCTGTTTTCTTCTTCTTTGTTCTAAAAAGAAGTTGATATTTCTGTTGATTTCTTCTCTTTCTCGCTCTTGCCATAGCAACTTAACCTCCCAAATAATCCAATCGGAACGTTTTTTAAAAACACTCTCTCGGTAGGAAAAACCGCACTCATTGTTGCCGATCAGGCAAAAATTTCCGTTACCAACATCAAAGACCTCAACCGATTCGACGAGCTTTGCCATGTCGGAACCGTAAGCTCCGGCATTGTTGGTTATGGCACCACCCAAAGTGGCCGGAATACCAAAAGCCCACTCCATCCCGCCCAAGTTTCTGTTTTTAGCTTCGTTAATAAGGGAAGCTAGAATGATTCCTACTCCGGAACAAGAACTGCTGTTTCCCCAAATAGTTCTACTGTTAACTATTTTTATAACCACTCCTCTAAATCCGGAGTCGTTAACAAGCAGATTGCTTCCATTGCCTAAACAGAAGAAATTGATTTTTTCTCGTTTAATCCAATCAAAACATTTAATCAGGTCTTCTCTCGTGGCCACCTCACAAAAATAATCCGCCGGCCCTCCGGTTCTGAACGTTGTATAGTTTGAAAGCGATATGTCTTTTTGTATGTTCATGACAAAAGCTAATAACTAGGAACTAAAAAGTAAAAACCACAACGAAAAACTAAAAACGGTCAAATCAATAACGGTTTTAAGTTTTAAATTGTGGTTCTTCGTTATTAGCTTTTCGTTGTTAGCCTTTTAATATCCTCGTACCTGTATCTTTCGCGCTTTAGCTGTCTCGGCTTTGGGTAAGCGAATCGTCAAGATTCCATTTTTCATGACAGCTTCAGACTTATTGGCTTCCACGTCGACGGGTAGAATTATGGAGCGGGAGAAGGCTCCCCAATAGCATTCTTGGTAGTAGTAGTCTTCTTCTCTTGCTTCGTCCTCTTTTCGTCTTTCTCCCCGAATGGTAACCATGTCATTGTTTATTTGGATATCCAAGTCTTCGGGTCTGACGCCGGCTATGGTCGACTTGATCACAATATCAGAATCAGTTTGGTATACGTCGATAGTCAGTTGGCCTTCTTGATCAGCTACCCAATTACCTTCCTCCTCGCTTGTTTGAGCGGAAGTAGCAATTTTAGTCGTTTGCTCGGGAGGGGTTGAGTAGGAAGGAGTTATGGTATTTTCCGGTTCGTAAACTTGAGGTTGAGGAGAGAAACTCTGGTCTTCCATTTGAGGAGGAGCTTCCCTGTCCGGATAATAGTAGCCTTCTTGGTTTTCTTCTCTTTCTATTCCCATTAGTCTTCGCAGAAAAGAATGTTTTTTGGGCGCGGGCATGATTGAGTTTTTCAAGTTAATCTAGCTTATCCTCGAGTTTTATCAAGGATTTCTAAAGTTTATCAAGAGAAAAAGAAATATTCAAGTTTTGTATTTCTCTTGATAAACTTTTATCATAAAACAATTTTTAGAACAAAATCATCTTATCAGATGACGCTGTACGCCTACTCTTTAAATTATCCAGCCAGGATATTCTGTAAGAATGAAGGCAATGAAAATTGGCTAAAACGGTATGCTTGCTGCCATATAGCAAGTCCCCAACAATCGGAAACCCTAAACTACTCAAGTGGACTCTTATTTGATGGGTTCGTCCAGTGATGGGGCGTAGTTCTAATAAAGAAAATTGCTCATCCTGGGTGTATTTCAAGCATTTTTTCCATTGAAAGAAAACTTTCTTAAGAGAGCGCGGGTAATTATAAATCTTTCTCGTGATATTTTTCAGATCGCCGCTGGCAATTTTTGTCCCCTCGGTAATGCTTTCCTTGGGGTTAATTAATCGTGCCGAAGCGTTTTTTCTTAGGGATGCGCCATGGTTAGTGTCCACGCGTAAATTAGACGCAGCTATTTTTATTGGGTTATTGGCTTTTTTACCAAGTAAACTGGAGATTTTAAATTGATTGTCTGGAAACTCCCCTTCGACCAGAGCGAGATAAATTTTTTTTATTTGCTTACTTTTAAATTGCCCCTTTAAAAAATGCTTAGTCTGTATGTTTCTGGCTATCAACAAGACTCCACTGGTATGTTTGTCTAGACGATGCACAATACCAGGTCTTTCTTCCTCACCCTTTTCAAGAACTAAACCTACTTCCGGAAATTTTTGGACAACTCCTTCAATTAGGGTTGTCTCTCGAGGAGCAGTTCTTTTTAGGGGGAAAGAGGGATGTACGGAAACGCCGGCCGGCTTATTGATAACCAGAATATCAGGATAAACCTTGAGAAAACCAACTTTTATTTTACCGGGAATAAGATTTTTTCGGTAAAAGAAGCCCCAATTTTTTTTGATATTTTCCCAGTCTATTTTTAGGAAACATTTTTCAGAAACACTAATATTAATACTTGATTTTACGATTTTATTTTTAAATTTTACGTTACCCGAATTAATTTCTTTCTGCCAAAAAGACCGCGGCAAATTTTCTAAGGCGGCTTTTTCCGAACCGGACAGCTCGCTATTTTCTAACAAGGTGGCGAGATTGTTTTTAACAAAGAGGTCGAGGCGCATCTTAATAGAGTACAAAGACACAATTAGCTGGTTACAAAATCCCAAGGTCCATAATTTTAAGCCAGGTGGAGCAACTGTTTTTTCGAAGCGATTATTAGCCCTCGGTTTTCTTCAGTTCTCTATAGATTGTTCCTAATACTCCATTTACAAAACGGCCGGAAGAATCACTACCAAAGGCCTTGGCAAGCTCAATTGCTTCATTGATGGCGACTTTAGGAGGAACAGTTTTGTGATCGCCAAAAATTAATTCAAAAATCCCTAGACGCAAAACATTACGATCCACAAGATTAATTTGAGATACTGGCCATTCAGGAGCAGCCTTCTCGATCATTTTGTCGATGAGAGCTTGTTTTTCGACCACTCCCTTAAAAAGGAACTCGATAAATTCTTTTTGTTCGGGACCGCCAAAATCGCTCAAGTTTTTTTTCAATATCGAAGCATCGTCCAATTTATTTTTTTTGAACCCTTGAAAATCTTTTTCAAACATTGATTGAAAGGCTATGAAACGAGCTTTCCTTCTTGACATCAAGTTAATTTATAAAGTTCATAAAGCGAGCCGAAGCTTAAAAAGCGATAATTAATGCGGGTCAGCCCACTTATTTTTTAGCTTTTCGTACTTTGGAACTTTCTAGCTTTTTCAGTACGTCAACAACTTCACGATTATTGTAAAAACCACAATTTAAGCAAACCTGGTGAGGAATTTTCGGCTTTCCGCAGTGAGAGCATTTAACCGTATTTTGAGCGGATAAATTTTTATTAGCTCTTCTGCGTCTTGTTCTGCCTTTGGAAGTTTTCTGTTTGGGTACGGCCATAATCTTAGAGCATAAAACTTAGAACACGAAGCATGAAACATGAACAATCTAGCTTATAAATAATTACTAGTCAAAAGTTAAGCTCGTTCCCCCTTTTAAATTTTTGGTTTTGAGGCTAGGGTTTTTGACGTTATCGTTTGATATTTATAGATTTAAGTAAAGAAAGAAATACAACTGATTATTATCGAACAACCAAATGCTTCCTTTTTCCCCGGGGACAAACAAAAATGTTCTTAAAAGAAATTTATTGATCGTGTTTCTCTTACTGTTTCTTTTGTTTTGGTTTGTGCCTATTTTGTGGGGGAGAAACAACGTTCCGCCAAGAACTTATTTTGGGAAAGGAATTTTAAGAGGTTCTTACTCTGAAGCTCAAAAAGAAATCGAGAAGGAGGCTGGCGCTTACGAGCAGGGGTCGGTAAAAGTCCTTTTTCAGGGTAAAAAGATAGATGCCACTCTCGAGAATATAGGGCTGAGAATCGACAGGGATAAGACCCTAGAAGGTCTGAAAAACGCTTTCCGGGAAGATAGCTTTTCTCTAAAATACTTTGCCAAGTGGTGGACTAGTTTGATTTGGGGCTTTAGAACGCCCGCCTACTATTCTTTCGACGCGGCCAAACTGGAAGCCCTAACCGGACGAAGCTTTAACGTTACCCTGGCTTCTTTTCAGGAAGCCGGTCTGCAGGCGATAAACGATAAAATAGTTCTCGTACCGGCCAAAGAAGGCGGGAGCATAGACGGTGCGATCGTGGTGGCTCAGATTCTCCGGAATTTAAAGAATTGGGATAATGGAGATATTGAGATAAAGCCCAAGAAAGTTAGTCCGGGTGTTTCCACGGAAGAGGCGAATAGGCTAAAACAAGAGTTAGACGGTCTTTTGAATTACCCTTTTACTTTCCAGGTGCTCGATCGAACCTTTAAATTACCGCGCTCGACAGTTCTTTCTTGGATAGATATTCAAAAAATAGAAAAGCAAGATTCGGCCAGAACTTCCGACGGTGAAGACATGAATAATATGATCAACGTAGTTTTGTCAGGGCAAAACTTCTTGAATTGCCAAAAGGGATATGGATTAGAGTGGGATATAGACCGGAACAAGTTAAAGGCTTTCTTAGACCAGGAGATCAGAAGTTCGGTTTATAGAAAGCCGATAAACGGAGCTTTAACGTTTGAAAATGGTAATGTTCAAGAAACAGCCTCTTCCCAGAGTGAACTAACTCTGGACGTAGATAGCGCGGCAGAAACAGTGGCCCAGTCATTTAAAAAAGGCGAACATCTCGTAAGTTTGCCCGTCAAAGAAAATCCAGCCCCCTTATCTCTTCAAAAAGTGAAAGAACTGGGGGTAGATTCTCTTTTAGGAACCGGAGAATCAAATTTTATTGGCTCTCCCAACAATCGAAAACACAATATTTCAGTGGGAGCGAGCAAATTTAACGGTGTAGTTATCGGAAAAGGAGAGGAGTTTTCTTTTTTGACTACTTTAGGACCGGTTGATAAGTCAACCGGATATTTGCCGGAGCTTGTAATTAAACAAGACAAAACGGTACCGGAGTTTGGCGGAGGAATGTGCCAGGTCTCTACCACGGCTTTTCGGGCCGCGGTTAACTCCGGTCTTCGCGTCACAGAAAGACAAAACCATGCCTACCCCGTTCAATACTATTCTCCCCAGGGGACGGACGCGACCGTTTACATTCCTCATCCAGACCTTAAGTTCGTCAATGACACCCCCGCTCCTATCTTGGTTCAGACTAGAATTACCGGTAACGTGCTGACTTTTGAATACTTTGGAAAATCGGATGGCAGGCGCGTTGAACTTCAAGATCCAAGAGTGTGGGATAAGAAACCCGACGGTTCAATGAAAGCGGAGTGGATTCAAAAAGTTTTTGATAAAAGTGGTAATCCAATGTTTCAAAAGAATTTCTTGAGCAAATACGAGTCCCCTTCTAAATATCCGCACCCCGGAGACGAAAAACAACCTACAGACAAAAAGAAAAAAAAGAAGAAGCATTAATATTGGGCAGGAGGCTTGACACTTTTTAAACTTACATTAAACTGAAACTGTTAATTTAGAAAATCAACATGCGTTTATCAGCCAAAACCAACAATTTTTTCTTTTATTTTAATTTCCGACTCCCTCGGATTGGTTTTGGTTTTTTGAAGCTTAGCGCCTAAAAAAGAGAAAAATAAAAAAACCAGAGCCGATCCCAGAAGGATCGGTTTTTTTGCTTTAAAAAGCCCTTTAAAAAGAGGAAAAATCGAAGGAGTTTACTGCGGAACAAGGAGGAAAAGTAGAATGACTCCTACCCTTCCCAAGTACAAAAGAGGAGCTCTCGCGGGATGTTACGACAGTCTTTTGCTATCGCCATATCCCGGAGAAAACTGGTGTGAACGTTGCCATTACAAAAGCTATTGCAGCGTTCACAAATGCTGGGAATACCAAACCGCCAATCGTAAAAAGGAGGTGGCATGAGCCTCTATCTAGAACCCAGGTATAAGGAAGGCGTTCGAACAGGATGTGGATGGTATAAATTTTCCAACTTGGCTGAACCTTTCAGAAACAACAAGTGTGTGGGGTGTCCCTGGAAAGGCTGTTGTCCGGCCCCCTCGGATTTAACAACTCAGGCAATCACAAAAAACATCGCACTGGCAGTAAGGAGGTAACCGGCCATGATGAGTTTTTTTGGAAACGACGGATATTTTTGCGGTTCTGAAGCCGCTACAATTCGCAGAGAATCGGAAAATCCTAAGCCGGTAAAACGGGAATTCCCGTCCAGCCAGGCAAGAACTGGAGACACAAAATCACTTGAAACGACTCCTGACCCCCCACCGTTTTTCTGGTGGTGGTAACCCCGACAACCTAGCAGCAGAGCCAAAGCCGCTCCGCGTTGGCAGCTGCTCATAAAAGGACGGTACTCGATTTACCGTCCTTATTTCATTAAAAAAATTTTTTAGTGAGCTTCAGTTTATGATTCAGATATAACGCGACCAGGAGGATGAACACTCCCACTATCAACCAGTGGAATTTACTGAAGTAGGGCTCGATAATTTTCCAGTTAGCGCCAAAGTAAAAACCTATCCAAGCGAGGAAGGCTGACCAGATCAGGGAACCCGAGAAAGTATAAAAAGAAAATTTCCAGATGTTCATCTCCGCGAGCCCGGCGGGAAGAGAAATAAAAGTGCGCACCGCGGGAAGAAGCCGACTGAAAAATGTCACGCTCTGGCCGTATTTTCTGAACCAGCGTAAAGCCCTTAAGTACTCCCTTTCGTTCAAGAGAATGAATTTACCGTATCGGTTAACTAGTTTCAAAATAACACTTTCCTCCAGATAGTAGCCCAAAGCGTAGGCTATAAGTGATCCGACCAGATTGGCTAAAGCCCCTGTTATTACTACCGCCAGAAACGACAACTTCCCCTGTTGGACGAGAAAACCGGAAAACGGCATGGTAACTTCGGAAGGAATCGGAATTAAGGCTGACTCCAACGCCATTAACAAAAAAATTCCAGCGTAGCCGGCGGAATCGATCAAGCTGATAATTGTGTGCGATAAAAACTCGAGCATCAGTTGTTTATGTTAATTGTAGAAAAAGCGTTTATGAAAAGTACAAAGATACAAAGTACAAAGCATGCCCCATGCACCGACATGGGGTAAAAATAAAGTACAAAGTATAAACTCCTCTATTTTTCATTCTTTATTTATTCCCTCTCTATTCCCTCTCTATTCCCTCTCTATTCCCTCTCTATTCTCTTTCTATTCTCTTTCTATTCTCTTTCTATCCCCATCTATTCCCTTTCTATTCCGATCTATTCTCTCCTTGTTTTTTGTCGCTTTATACTTTGAAACTTTGTACTTTGCTAGTAGTCTAGTCTGTTTTTAAATTTTTCAGAAAAGCGGCGGCCTCTTCCGGTATAGCCGTGCTTATTTCCACGCCGGTAGCCAACTCAAAACCTGCCCAAACCGAAGTGCGCGGTAAAATCTCGATGTGCCAATGGTAATGACTGTAGTCCTTTCCGTCACAAGGAGAAGTGTGCAGGTAGAAATTGATGGATGGATTTTCTAGTCCGTAGAAAAGTTTTTTCATGGCTTGTTGCAATGCCTCTCCCAACTCCCATTCTTGCTTTCCACCCGTTCTTTCGAAGTAGGGCCGGTGTTTTTTTGGCAGGATCCAAAGCTCAAAAGCTGCCCGGGAAGCAAAAGGAGCAAAAACCACAAAGGAATTATTTTCGAATACTAAGCGTTTATTTTCCTTTAATTCCCATTCGAGCATCGTGCAGTAAACGCAATTCTTTTGAGATTGAAAAAAATCTTTAGCTCCCCGTAGCTCCAATTCTACCCCGGGGGACACTATCGGAATAGCGAATAACTGGCAATGGGGATGGGGTTGAGAAGCCCCCGCTTTTTTGCCGTGATTGTGAATAATCATTATGTAGTTGACGCTTTTTTTGTTCATTAATTCCAGATAGCGCGTGCGGAAAGCGTCAACCAGCTCGGCCAGTTCGCTGACTGCCATTTGACCGAACGCTAAGTCGTGATTTCGAGTAATAATTATCTCGTGATAGCCAATCCCTTCCATCGCGAAGAAAGGACCTTCGTTCCAGTGGCGCACGGTATTGCTTTGGCGCGCGAAAGCGGGAAATTTGTTTGGAATGACTCGCAAGCTCCATTCTCCGTCGTCCCGGTAGTAAATAAGCGTATCTTTTTTTTGTCCCGTCTTCTCCGGATTACAAAAAACACATTTATCAACGTCGACAACAGCAGGTTTTTCCGTATTTTTAAAATTGTCCGGCTTTTGCGCTCGATCCTTAGCTATTACCACCCAGTCACCAGTAACGATGTCTTGGCGGAGCTCCGATATTATTGGAGAGTCACTGTTTTGGGATGTTAAGGGCATTTTGTTTTATTTTGTAACGGGTAACTTGTAACGCGTAACGCTTGAAAAGCAGTGGGGATCTTTTGTTTTTGCTTTTTATCGCAACGTTTTGCGTTATAAGCTTCGCGCTAAATGATTGGAGCGGGAGACGGGACTTGAACCCGCGACCTCCACCTTGGCAAGGTGGCGTTCTACCACTGAACTACTCCCGCGGAACCATAAAACATATAACTTGGAACACGGAACATAAAATACAAAGCAACAACTTTCAAGTTTTAAGCCCTATGTTCAATACCTGTATATGTAATATAACTCTTCTTCTTTGTTCTCGTAAAGCTCTCGCTGGGTGCCAACCTCCTGTCTCACGGTTTCCTTGCTGGAAGTGACTGTCTTCAATAACTTTTCTTGAGGGAAGTGTGGGATAGGGTCTCCGGCTTTATAAACTGCGATACTTCCTGGTTTCGGGTCAGTTACTTTTCCAGGATAAATACATCTGGCGTTCGGAAAAATCAGGCTTTGCTGGAATTTTTCCGGGGGATACTTCATGAAGAAAGGTATTTCTATGCGGTATTTACAAACGCTGGTCGAAATATAATAATAAGGAGCCGGTTGAGAAAAAGCAAATTCCATGGCTTCCGGCATGCCGCCGTTGAAATTATAAATCGCTCCCGCGGAAGTCGGATACACCATAAAATAGTGTCTATAAAACATTATTGACTCAAACAGAGTGAATATTAGAATAGTGGCGATTAGATAACGGTAATTTTTTTTTAGAAGGATAAACATTTTCCAAAATCCGTAGACAATTATTGTGGCTAAGAACGGAACAATGTGAATGGTTCTGGTGGCCTGGCCCCCCTCATTGATCACGGTTATACTGCTGGCCACCGGAAAAAGAAAGAATTGTAAAACAAAAAAAGCCGCCATCTTCGATTTTCTAAATCGTTTAAAGAAGTAAACTAGTCCGGCAAGGAGAGGAAAAAGAAAAGACGTGAACAGCATACTGCTAACCCCGGAAGAGTGGCGATAATTTAAATCGCCGTGCTGGAAAAGAAATTCCGGGCTGAAATGGGCGAAGTAGTTTTCGATAAACCTTTCAATAATTACGTAAACCGGTGGATTATCGTCAATTATTAAGACCTCGTGGGGCCGTGTGAGAATGCCGGTGGGATCAATGAGGTGGTCATAAAGAAGAATAAGTCCGAGCAGCGCGACTATCATAACGGAAATCAAAACATTTATTCTCGAGTTTTTGTTTTCAGGAATGGAAATTTGAGCACTTCCCTTCCCGCCGTTTGAGCTGTTCCAAAAAAGAATCTCTTTGCGCCTTTTCCAGATGTTCCACATATCGACGCCAAATAGCTCCTTGCTCCAAAGGACAGCTACTAAAATGGCGGACAGGGGCACAATTAGTCGGCCGGTAGAGTAAGTGAAAAAAGTTATTATCATGGAAAGGCCAAATAATAAATAATAAATTGGCCTTCTTGTTTTAACAAAGTACGTGAATAAAATCATATCAAGCACGACAAAAAGCACCATTGAAATAGCTTCAAAAGCGATGCGACTAAATTGGAAATGCCAGGGCATAAGCGACATTATTAGCCCGCCCGAGAGGGCAAATACCCAATTTTTTTTCAGCAAATAAAGAAAATAAATAAACAAAAGAATGGACCCGATGCCGAGAAGGGCGGAGGTTAAACGCACCGAAAAAACACTTAAACCAAACAATTTTATCGGGATAGTCGCGAGGTAAACATAAACGGGATTTTTAAAATCCCCGAAGGCTTTGAAAAATACAGGAAAAGCTATTCCGTGTTCGTCTTTTCCAGTCATTAGGATGCTGTAGGCGTTATAGCCTATGGAAGTCTCGTCGCAAAAAAACCCCGGTGGCGAAAACGCGAGGCCGGTTAGGCGGATAATAAAAGTGATAGCGATAAGAGTAATTAGAGCCCAGGTGATATAATGCTTTTTAATTGCTACGGATAAATAATAATTTTTAATTTGAGATTTTAAATTTTTATTCAATTTATAATTTTTATTTTTTAAACTAAATCCAGTTTCATTAAAAATTTTAAACTAGAAATTGAATAAAAATTAAAAACTAAAAACTAAAAATTTCTGGTTATTCTCTAGCTATTTATTACCGCTTTAGCCACTGCCGGCACTACCCTCTTGTCGAATATCGACGGGATAATATTTTTTGGTGTTGGTCTTTTGATTAGGCTGGCTAGGGCATGGGCGGCGGCCAGTTTCATCTTGGTGGTTACTTTTTCGGTTCTTGAGTCAAGAAGACCCCGGAAAAACCCAGGAAAAACCAGGGCATTGTTCAGTTGATTAGGAAAATCACTACGTCCAGTGGCGGCCACTGCCACCCCATTTTTAAGAGCTACGTCAGGAGTTATTTCGGGATCGGGGTTGGCTAAAGCAAAAATTATGGGATTTTTATTCATGAGTTTAACAAGTACCGGCGCTAAAACACAACAACGAGACAGTCCTATAAAAACATCTGCTCCCCGAAGAGCTTCTTTTAATCCCCCTACTGACGGTTCCGACAGGAGCATTTTCAACAGTTCTTTTTTATGGGGATAAAGATAATCTCGTTTGCGACTAACAATTCCTTTACTGTCTAACGCGATGATATTTTTAATTCCTGCTCGGCGGATCAACTGAGCAGTAGCGTATCCGGCTGCTCCGGCTCCATTGACGACTACTCTTACTCGAGATAAAGGTTTTGCGGTTACTTTCAAAGCGTTTAATAGTCCGGCTAAAACCACTATGGCAGTGCCGTGTTGGTCGTCATGAAAAACAGGAATTTTTAGTTTGCGAGATAGCTTTTTTTCCACTTCAAAGCATCTCGGTGAGGAAATATCTTCTAGATTTATTCCTCCAAAAATTGGAGAAATATTTTTAACTATGTTGATTATTTCTGTAATATTCTGGGTTTTTAAACAAATCGGAAAAGCATCAATTTGAGCAAACTTTTTAAAAATAGCGCACTTCCCTTCCATTACAGGAATCGCGGCTTCCGGACCGATATCACCCAGACCTAAAACCGCTGATCCGTCCGTAACGACAGCCACTGTATTTCCTTTTATGGTATAAGCATAAGAAGTACTCGGATCTTTCGCGATTTTTTTGCAAACCGCTGCTACGCCAGGAGTGTACGCTAAAGCTAATTCTCGCGGGGTGTTGAGTTGGACTTTAGGCATGGTGGCTATCTTACCTTTATGTTTGCTATGCAAAACCAATGATTGCTTGTCTATACTGTTGATAATGCTCATACAATAGAATTTACCATTTTTCATTTATCATTCATTTATCATTTTAACATTTATCGCTTATTATCACAGATAATCCGCTTCTTAAATGGGAAATATTTCAATGGTAAATGAATGACAAATGGTAAATAAGAAATGGATAACGAGCTGTAAGTGGCAAATGGTAAATCGATTACTATATTAGTGACTTTTCTTTAAGATACTCAAATGCCCCCCTGGCCGCTATAGCTCCTTCCGCGGTTGCCGTAATGATTTGGCGGAATCCCCCTGATCCGCTAGTAGTGTCCCCGGCGGCAAATATTCCTGGGATGCTGGTTTCGGATTTTTCTCCTATTTTTATGGTGCTGTTGTGGTGGAGTTCGGCGTTTATATCTTTCAATAAATCAACCAAAGGGATGACTCCTATTTCAATAAATACCCCGTCCAGAGAAATCTCCTTTTTGCCGTTATATTCTTTGTCTAGTTCTATCTTTTCCACTCTTTCTTCCCCGGAAATCTTAGTGACGTTCATGTTCGGTATCGGTACAATTTTTTTATTGGCTTTTATTCGGTCGATCCAAACAGGCTCTCCCTTAAGCTCGGGACCTCGGTAGATCAAATAAATTTCTTTAGCGTGCTGGTCTAACTCCACACAGGCCATTAAAGCGGAGTTGGCGCCGCCAACTATCGCTACCCTTTTGTCTTTAAAAAACCCTCCATCGCAAGTGGCGCAGTAGCTTACTCCTCTGCCTAACAGTTCGGCTTCTCCCGGGATGGATAGTCTGCGGTGTTGGGTACCGCCGCAAAAAATAATAGATTCGGTTCGGACGGTCTTTCCTCCACTGGTTACTACTTCGAAACCATCGGCGGCCTTGTTGATTTTTTTCACTTCTTCTTGCCAGAAATCCGGATGGTAACTTTTGGCATGCTCCCACATCTTGTTCATTAAGTCGATCCCTTTTATGGCTTTTTCTCCCGGCCAATTTTCAATTCGGTGAGCTTCAGCCGCGGCCCCACCGATTCCGGGGGAAATCACCAAATGAGGAATTTTGTAACGGGAAGCATAAATTGAAGCGGTCATTCCTGCCGGTCCCGCCCCAATAATAACCAGTTTATAATTACTTTCTGGCATAAAAGTAAGTTTAAGATTTTGTAGGAACATAGCATGCTATGTTCCTACTGTATGATAAAATTTTACCTTTAATATCCAAAAAAAGCAACACAATGTCAATTTTTTCGGAGTTTAGACAGAGGCAGTAAAAACCAGATGTAACGAGTCAGAAAATCAAACAATGAAAGCTTGAGATAGTAGACAACGTCGAAACAAAGAAGCAAAAAAGATGCCGCGGCGGTGCCGATAATTCCCGCTGCTAGATAAGTTATCAGGATATCGTGACCGTTCCACTTTTCCCACTTAAGTTTTTTTTGAAACAGAGCTTCAAAAAATATTATTACTCCCCAAACGTTCAAGGCGGAACTCAAAACTGGAGCGAAGCCACTGCTTATTAAAGAGAGAATCAACAAAGAAAAAGAAACTATAAATTTAATTTTCAAGGACAGGCGAGCCCAAAAAATTAGTTCATTTTGAACAGACTGCCAATAGCGCGTCGGGATGCTTATTTTAGTTTTTTGTCTCATTGTTTTTTTCCGTTGGCATTAATTCAAGATCAAGATATCCTCTATCCTTTTTCGCCCCATTCGCGTTTTCTATCCCCGAGGCCGTAATTCTCATAACTGGCTTGGATTTGGCTGAAGCGTCCTCCGTTTCTTTCTCGATTTTGAGTTTATTGGAAACCCCAACTAAGTCCAACAGCAGCAGGTTGTTTTTTTTATCAAACGGTAAGGTGATTTTTTCGTCAACGGAGCGAAATATCTTCTGAAGCTTGTGCTCGTCTGAAGTGTTCAGATTTTGACTTTTTCTTAGTAACTCAATAAAGCTTTCTCTTTCCTGTGGCGAATGTTTACCCCTCCCACATTCCCTGAAATAGTGTTGGATCCAATTTTGAAGGGTAGGGGTGAGGTTAAAAGGAGCTATCGGTAAAGAAATTGAATTTGTTGTGACTTTCTGCTCTCGTAGCGCCGGGTATTTTTCTAACAATTCGAGAACGTGATTCTCTGTCATGCTCCTTTCTTTCTGTACCGCGATCCCGCTTATTGGACTCTTGACGGCGGCAATTTTCGGCTTCCCTTCTTCTTTGTCACCAGGATACTCGGTTTGGACAATCCTGATTCTTTTATCCGGTAAAAGATCAACTGGTATTTCCGTGGCCTTCACGGACGATTTAAAAGGAAAGGGAGCTAATTTCTCTTTGTCGAAACCCTTCTTGCTCGGTGGCGCGGAAACCTGTTTTGGTTTCGTTGCGGAAGGGCGATTCTTGCTCAGGGAGTACGCTGCCGCTTGTTGAGTAGAAAATCGCATCTTCATTTTACGCAAATCCGACTCGATTTCGCTTAAAGAGTAAACCTTAATACTTTCGTAAAAATTAAGCATTTTCAGCAACTTTTCCTTAAAACTGCCGGATAGTCTTTGGGTGTTCGCGTCTTCTAAGACGAACTGGTGGGGCTCCAAACCGGTGTGTTTTTCGATACCGAAGCGGCGGTTATAGATGCTAATCCAGTTTTTTATGTAAGGCAGAAAAGAGCTTTTTTCCCCCGCCACACTTAAAGGATCCCCGCCGATAAGTTGCGTGTTTTGCATAAGAGCTTTAAGATATTGCTGACTTAATTTAGGCCAAAGAAGTTCAGAAATGGTTATCGCTCTCATTTTCATAAGCTCTTCCAGATCAAGCCCGGCCTCCAAAGCCTCCAATAAGTGATATTGCAGAAGCTCTTCTACTTTATCGTCACTTATTATCGGGAAGAGAATAAATTGAATAATCCATTTTCTTTTGTTAAGATCATCTTGACCGGAAGAGTAATATTGTAAAAATTCGGCATTTTCTTCTTCGAATTTTTCGATCGCGTCCAGCAAGACCGCCCCCTTATCCAACATTAAGTAGTACTTAATTTCCTTTATTTTACCGTCTAAGTCAAGTAAAAAATAGTCTAATTTTTGTTTTCTTATTTTGTCCATTTCCAAAAATTACTTTCTTACTTTAAAATATTAAGGTATTTTTCTAATAAAGAAAAGCGGCAAAAATAAAAATAAATGACCGTATGGAAAAATTGCACAATCGAAAGCTGGTAAAGGGTCCCTATAAACCGCCTCCCACTCAGCAGTTTCTTGATATTCAGGAAATCAAGGACGGCACCGTTATTCTGAAAAACGGAGGCCTCAGAGCGGTTCTAATGGCTTCCAGTGTTAACTTCGACCTCAAGTCTACCGATGAACAGGACGCGATAATCTCTTGTTATCAAGGATTTTTGAACTCCTTAGACTTCCCTATCCAAATTGTGGTGGGATCTCGCCGAGTTAACCTGAAGCACTATTTGGAAGATTTAGTACAGAAGTCAAAAGAACAAACCAACGAATTACTCCATTTACAAATGGAAGAGTATATCCGTTTCATTAAGGGGCTGGTGAGCATGGTGGACATCGTTAATAAAACTTTTTATATTGTAGTTCCCTTCTCACCCATAGAGAGCAGTAAGGGAGGGCCGGTCGACAAAATAAAAGACCTTTTTGCTGGAGGAAAAGAAGTGGTATCCAAGGAAAAACAAGCCAACTTCGAGGTTTATAAGGACCAGCTTTGGCAAAGAGTCGAACATGTTCAGTATGGCCTTAGTGGAGCGGGAATTCGCATGGTGGCCTTAAACACGCAGGAGCTCATCGAGCTTTATTATTCTTTTTACAACCCAAGTCCCATTGAGAAGCTCGAGTTGGTGCCAATGGAGAAGATGGCTTTGAGCGGATTCTGACATTATACGTTACACATTACTAGCAACTATGCCCTTAGATTCATTTCTACCCAAATCAGAAAAAAGACAAAAAGTCGTTCAAAAGAGAAAAGAAGAAGTTTCGCGCATTTTGGCTGCCGAAAAAGTGTACACGGAAGGACTGGCAACGGTCAAAGACATAATCTCCCCGGCCGCGTTCAATGTTCAATCGGCCTACGTTAGAGTCGGGGATCGTTTTGCCCGAACCTACTTTGTGATTGCCTATCCGCGCTACCTGCAAACCGGCTGGTTCACCCCGATAATTAACCTGGACAAAACGTTTGATATCTCCATGTTCGTTTACCCTATCGATACCAGCATAATTCTACGGGCTCTCCGAAAAACGGCTACCCAGGTTCAATCCCGCGTGGACCTTGAATCGGAGGCGGGAAAAATCAGAGATCCGATGCTGGAAACCTCCATTAGCGACATAGAGGACCTGAGAGACAGGTTACAGCAGGGCCTGGAAAGATTTTTTAAATGCGGTCTTTACATTACGGTTTACGGTGATTCTGAAAAAGACCTCGACGAACTGTGCAGCTCTTTGGAGTCTATCTTGGAAGCCAAACTGGTCTACATAAAGCCGGCTATTTTTCGCATGGAACAAGGGTTTTCTTCCACTCTGCCACTGGCCAACGACGAGATTGACGTCAGTACTAACCTAAACTCTTCTCCACTCTCAACAACTTTCCCTTTTGTCTCTTCCAGTTTGAGTTCCAACGAGGGTATTCTTTACGGTATTAACCGCCACAACAACAGCCTCATTCTTTTCGACCGTTTCAAAATGGAAAATGCCAATATGGTCATCTTCGCCAAGTCCGGAAGTGGTAAAAGCTATTTCGCCAAACTGGAAATCTTGCGTTCTATGATGTTAGGCACGGAAGTTATCGTAATTGATCCGGAAAACGAATATAAGCACCTCTGTGACGCGGTGGGAGGCACTTTCGTGGAAATTTCCCTGACTTCGCCCAACCACATTAACCCTTTCGACCTGCCGGCTCTGGGTGATGACGACGAGCCAAACGAGGTATTAAGAAACAATATCGCCAATGTTCTTGGTCTGCTGCATATAATGTTGGGTAACATTACTCCCGAGGAGGACTCCATTTTGGACAAGGCGATACGGGAAACGTACGCTATTAAGGATATTACCGCTGATTCCGAGTGGCGGGAGACCCCTCCCGAAGCTCCCACTATGGGCAATCTCTACGACGTGCTCGGCAATATGGAAGGGGCGGAAGACTTGGCCACTAGACTAGAAAAATATACCCACGGAACTTTTGCCGGATTTTTGAACAAACCTACCAATGTTCGACTTAATTCCCAATTGGTGGTTTTTAACACGAGAGACATGGAAGAAATCTTAAGGCCCGTGGCGATGTATTTGGTGCTTCAATACATCTGGAATCAAATTCGTTCCGAGTTGAAGAAGAGAATGCTGGTGGTTGACGAAGCCTGGGTAATGATGCAGCATGAGGACGCGGGTGCTTTCATGTTTCAAATTGCCAAACGCTGCCGAAAATATTATACCGGCCTAACCACGATTACTCAGGACGTGACCGACTTCATAACTTCCCGTTACGGCAAGCCAATTGTGACTAACTCCTCCATTCAAATGTTATTGAAGCAATCACCCGCTTCCGCGGACGTTATAGCGGAAACCTTCTATCTGACCGAGCAGGAAAAGTTTTTGCTTTTGGAAAGCAACGTAGGAGAAGGTATTTTCTTCGCGGGCTTGAAGCACGCCGCCCTCAAAGTGATCGCTTCCTACACGGAAGACCAGATCATCACTTCAAATCCCGCCCAACTTATCGAGATAGAGAAGGCGAAAAAAGAGCTGGCAGGAAAGTAGCCTTCAGCTGTCAACCATAATACTTAAGTGAACAAGGATGAGTTTTCGTAAAAAAATCAGAGTAATTTGGATTATTATTTCGTTGCTGGCGGTTTTATCCATGGTTGCCTTTACTTTAATACCTTTAATTAGAAGCGGTTAAACACGCTGAAGCATGGGATTTTTTACTTTTTCCATTCCTCAAGAGGAAAAAACCTTTTTGATCGCTAGGATGCACTGGACGGGCTATCTGGGGACTTGGTTGAAGGTCCTAGCCACCGGTTTAGTGCTAGGGCTTATTTTTACTCTCAGCTGGCCTTTTTGGTGGCAGGGGCGATGGGGCAAAATAATTATTACAGTTTTTGTCTTGGCGGCTCTTGCCTATCTCCTGCTTGATTTTTGGAAAAAATATTTAACCACCTATATTATCACCCAGTGCCGCATAATCGACATCACCCAAGAAAAGATTTTTCGCCGGATGATAACAGAAATCAGCCTCGACGAAATCGAGGAAACCATAATTAAACAAAATCACTGGTGGGACAAGGCGTTGAAAAGAGGCGACGTCATCGTCAAGTTAAAAAGCAAAAAAGGGGTCATGGTTTTCTACAGCATCAGAAACCCCGAACTGGTCCAAAGCATTTTGGGTGAAATAGAAGAAGAAACCGCGAAGATAGTCGATAAAAAAGGTAAAGAATGCGATGTTATATTGGAAGACAATCGAGTTAAAACCGTTCCTCTTTCCTATTCTTATTACGGAGAAGAAGGGGTGAAGGGAGCCGCTACCGACAAAGAAAAAGAAAAAGAAGAAGGGAAAGAGCAAAGCCGGTCGGAAAATCTTATCGTAGTGAAGAAGAAAAAGAAAAAATCCAAAAAACTGACTGACTAGAGGTAAGGTTAAATTTATAACTCCGCTTCTTCCAGAGTTTCTTTTTTCTAGACGCAGACGATAGAAAAAAGAAACTCTGGAAGAAGCTTCGTCTACAAATTGAATGCTTTTATGAATTATTAAAACCTAGCTTTACGATGAAAATTAATATCAAATACAAAAAAATAGTTTTATTGGTCGCGCTTGCTTTAGGACTATCGCTTAATTTTTCTCCAATAATAGCGAACGCACTGACTTTCACCGAGCAAGCTCAAGAACAAGGCTTTGATAATTTTCAACCGGAAGGGTTCGACCAAAGAAGCCGAGAAGACACTAAGGGTGTTGAAGAGAGAGGTTTAGTGCCGTGTACTCTTACCGAGTGTACCTTCTGCCATTTGTTGAGACTGGCGGAAAGAATTTTCTACTGGCTGCTTTCTTTGGCGTTTGCCGTGGCGGTTCTTTTCGTGGTGATAAGCGGTTTTATTTACATTCTGTCGATTGGGGATTCCGGAACGATGGCTTTTGCCAAAGAAGGCTTGAAATTAAGCATAGTTGGCTTTGTAATTTGCATTGCCAGTTGGCTGGCGATTCATATTGTCTATACGGTTTTGGGCTATAAAAACGGTAATTGGTGGCAGATCGAGTGTAATTCGGAATCCTCGGTTTCCGAGAAGGGGAATCCGGAGAAAAAAGTGGCGGTTAATGTTTATGCCAACGAGATCGATCCCGATAAAGTAGGCGGCAGAAACAATCCAATAGCCTTACCGGACTTGGTTTTGCAGAATTTAAACGACATTCCCGAAAACAAATATTTCTTTATTCACGGCATTGGCGGCCAGCCGCTAGATAAAGCGGCGGAACAGATCGAAAAAGTAGTCGCGAAGGCCGAAGAGAATAAAACGGTGGTTTATGCCGCTGTCCCCCACAAGGACGAGAAGGGGATCACGATAGGCACCCGAAAAGTAAATTTGAACAGCTATTTGCCGGCTATTCTAAGCGATATCGGAAATCAGGAAAGCGGAATCTCTCTTCCTGTCAACGATCAAAGCGCGGTTAAGGCAAGCTCAAAATCAACTGATCAATTCTACGATCTTCTTCTAAACATGCTTACCAAGAGCATAACAGATGAAATTCCCTTGATAATGGCAAGAGAGGGCATTACCCCGTCGGACTTCAACCAAATATGGCCCAGCGTGAACTGGAACCAGGCGTTAGGCAGCGGTCCGGCGCCAAAATTTGAACCGAGCTCCAGTATTATTTCCGGGCTACTTTATAAGGAAGGGGATGGACCAAAACTATTCGATCCGGATAAATTTAACGGGCTTATCCCCCAAAACGATACTCACCTCAGTGTAAATTTAAATCCGGACGGGAGTCTAAACTTGGCTAATCCGGTGGATATCGATCAGGTCGCGCCTGGTGTCACTGAGCAGGAATTGCGGGGGTACACGCAACAAGTGGCCAAGATGTTAGCGAAGTTGCAGGAACAATACAAAACTCAAGGCAAAGATGGAGACTTTCTTACCGGTATGATCGGGCTTTTAAATCAGTCTGTGGATACTTCTGCTGGTGGGCAAGATACAGCCACCAATACCAGTGAACCAGAAAAAACCGGTAAAACAGCAACAGATAAATCCGGAGATGGAGTAGGAGAAGAGACCAACGACAATAATAGTAAAGCCACCAATGAGGATACTTCTACCGCCGATAATTCTCTCGACAAAGAAATTGAAGACCTGGAAAGGCAAATAACGTTAGACAGTGCCTGGAATACCGGAGGAACGGGAATGTTACCAAATAGTATAAGGAAAGACAGCAAAGATCCTCGAGAAGCATTATTGGATAAAGTTACCAAGAAATTAGAAAGAGAAATGGAAGATTTTATTAGAAATCCCGGTGGAACCGAGGGTTCCGGTAGAACCGGTGGCTCTAATAGCAACGGCAGTTCCAGTTCTGGTGATCGCGGCGAGCCAAGCAGTAGTACTGGAGGCACTAGGGACACCTCGGGCACTTCCGGCACCGGAAACAATAACGATACCAGCGAACCGCCGGGCGATTGGAGTGGGACATCGATAGGATTTAAAGGACAACTTTCCAAGGATGAAATAAAAAGACTGGATGAAGAGATAATCCCGAAAGCGTTAAAAGATTTAAATTTAAATGTCCCGGCAGATTTTGTTATGTGTCTAATTAATAAGGAGTCGACTTTTAAGCCAGGAGCTTTTAACGGTAATGGCGAAAGATCGATAGGCTTAATGCAAATAAATACCCGAGCTGGCACGCAAAACGATGCTCTTCGAGGGCTGAAAAGCTACGTGAATAATAATGATCCGGAAAACATATACACTAAGCTAAGAAGAGACGTTGGCACTGACCAAGTGCTGATTTCGGATTCCGGGCTTCTTTCTCAACGCGATCCGGCTCATGAAAGAGGGATCACTAACACCTCCTTAGGTATTGGTTATCTAAAGTTAATTAACGCGAAACATGGCAGGGGAGATGGGCTTAAGAACTATAGCGACCTAGATAATTTAGCAGCTGGATACAACTGTGGTCCAGGTGGTTGCAAAGGGGGCAACACTGCTTATTCAAGAAGCGTCGTAAACTGCACCAAAACAATGCAAGACAAAAGAAACGCTAACGGAGGCCAATCTCCCTGGATTCAATCTTCGGGAGGTAAAAAAAAGTAGGAAAACTCTTGTCCCTCTTTTAAAATTAACCTAGAGTTTTTAGGAAGCCTTTGATTAATTTTTGTAAAAACATGGAGCTAAGCGAAACGTTGAAAAAAGCGTGGAGTGAAACCGATAAACCTCAGTTTATTGCTATTATTCGAGATTCGAAAAGCGAAAATCTGAATGAACTACTCATGCCCAACCAAAAAGAAATTTGGAAAACCGCTTTTGACTCCCAACAAATAAAAAGTAAAGTGCTGATTTGCGCGGACGAGCGAGTGATGCCGCTCTCGGGCGAGTTTAAGATCGGAACGGCCGGACAACTCATTCTGGATTCACCGGAATACCGAGATAATTTCGTGAGTAATTTCAAGGGCAAGGTTAAATCCGTGAGAAGCCACAGTGGGTGCGGTGCCGCCGGCATCGCTTATTCCAAACTAGACGAGGAGGAAAAGCAAAAATTTATTGTCCTGGCGAACGAATTATCCCTAAAAGGCCTTCCTTTGGATGAGATAAGCCAGGGCGATTTATACGGCGCTTGCCATTCATATAACTTAGCCAAAAGCCTGGGAGCTGATTTCGAACATACCCCATTCTCCGAAATGCGAGGGTATAGAGATTTTCACGATGCCCGAATCATTTTTTGGAGCGCTGATCCGACTTTTGACCCATCTGGTTTAACGGGTAGTTTCCTCCCGCCCCACTTTCTTTCTAACGGTTTAGCTTTTGGCTTAAATGAAGGATATTGCGCGGAAGAACTGAAAGTTCTTTCCGGAATTGCCTTGGGCGAGCATGGTTTCGGAAGACTGTTTAACGCGGATAATCCGTTTTATGTGGTCAGTATGGGAAAAGACGAAAGCGAGGCCAAAAAGCTGAACGAATTGGCGAAAGATACAATGAAAGAATTTGGAGACAGGGTTGAGTGTAAATACATTCTAACGATAACCAAAGGCTAAAATTGAATTTACTCGCTCGATACAAATTTTGATGAACAAGCGAGGATGCAGACAAACAATTTCTGCACAAACAAACTACGCTCTGCGGTGTCGGAGCACCTGGAGCTTGTGAAAGAGAAATTTGTATCGAGCGAGTAAATTCTACTAGAAGTTAAAAATTATTTATATCAGTTTATTCGATGAAAATAGCTATTGACATCAGAAAAATCGGCAAGAGGAGCACCGGTAGCGAAGTTTATTTCTACTACCTGGTTAAAGAACTGGCCAAGTTAAAGGAAAGCGAAAATCACCAGTTCTATTTGCTGACCGACGAGAAGGCGGCCGAAATAAAAAATATTTTGAAACCGCTACCCAGCCATTTCAGCATTCATCGGGTTGCTCCTACCGCCAAACTGCTCTGGACTTTCTATTCCCTGCCCCGTTTTATCAAAAAAAACCAAATCGATCTTTTCCATACCGAATATATCGTTCCTTTTTATCTCTCTCGAAAAACCAAGATTGTCACCACAATCCACGATATTTCTTTTAAGGTAAATCCGAATTGGATAGCCCAAAAAGACGCCCTCGTTTTAAACTCTTTTATCCCACTCTCCATTAAAAGAGCCGACGCCATTATCGCGGTTTCCGATTTCACCAAAAAAGAAATCGTGAAATACTATAAGTGCCCGGAAGCCAAAATTCAGGTAACCTACCCGGCTGTGGATACCCGATTTTTCTTTTCAGTAGAGGAAAAAGAGGCAAAAAAGTTAGCGGCGGAAATTGTCGGTGGTGACTTCCCTTTCGTGCTTCACATAAGCTCCCTTCAGCCCAGAAAAAATGTACCTCTAGTGATCTCGGCTTTCACCAAGCTCAAGCAAGAATGGCGAAAACAAGCTTCGCGGCTGAAAGAAACAAAGCTGGTTATAGTGGGTGAAAAAAATGGCTATAACTACGATGAAAAGATAGACGAAGTTCTAAATCCGAGCCCCGAGAGAGATGATATTATCATGACAGGCTACCAACTGGCAAGCAAACTACCTCATTTGTATAGGGCGGCTAGCGCCTTTGTTTTTCCCAGCAGTTATGAAGGTTTCGGTATTCCCATCCTAGAAGCGATGGCTAGCGAAACCCCAGTTGTAGCAAGTAATATCGGAACATTTCGGGAAGTGGCGGGTGAAGCGGCTATCCTTGTGGATTTGAAAAAAAAGCAAACCGAAGAGAAACTAAAAGAGGCACTAAAAAACTTACTGGAAAATAAAAAACTGAGAGAAGAAAAAATAAAACTAGGATTGGAAAGAGTCAAGTTGTTCAACTGGAAAAAACTGGCGGAAAAAACGCTGGAGATATACGAGAGCATAGGATAAATAGAAGGAAATAGGGTGGAGAATAGAGGCAGAACAGATGCAGAATAGATGCAGAATAGAAAGATAATAGAAAATAGAGAAATAGTTCTCTCTCATCTATTCTGTATCTATTTCTTTCTCTTTTCTCTCTATTCTCCTTCTATTCCCTTTCTATTTCCTTCTATTCTCTTCTATTCCTCTCACTCTCCCGCCACCTCTACTTCCAGTTCGGCCTGGTTGTTTTTGTCTAACACAATCCCGATTTTGTGTTTCCCGACTGTCTTTATCGGGTTTTTAATAATGATGCTTTTGGGCTCCACGGAAACCCCTTCTTTCTCTAGGGCGGCGGCGATTTCCTTAGCCGATATGCTACCAAACAGCTTCCCCGAGCTTGCTTTCCCGGTAATTTTAATTTCCAGGGACTCAATCCTCTCTTTTTCCTTGGCGTGAGTTTCAATAATTTTATCTTCCTGCAGCTTTAGTTGGCTTTTATCTTGCTCTAAAAAATGGACTTTGTCAGGAGTCGCGGGAACAGCTTTGCCTCTAGGGAGTAGAAAATTACGAGCGAACCCGTCGGATACGTCCAAGATATCGTTTTTCTTACCGTGGCCCTTAACGTCTTCTTTTAGGATTACTTTGATCATGGGAATTTTTAAGAATAGAAACAAAATAGATGCAGAATAGAAGAGGAATAGAAAGGAAATAGATACAGAATAGATAAACCTATTTTTGTCTATTCAGTTTCTATTTTCTCTCTATTGTTCTGTATTTTCTGCCTATTCTGTATCTGTGGGATTCTTTATGTTATACTTCCAGAGTAAATCTAAAAAGTCAAGCATGAAAACCTTGCCGGAAGCGCTTATCGAACTACGCCAACTTATTTCTAAGATGCCTGGCTTTAGCGAGAGAGGGGCGGAGAGATTTCTGGAATGGTGGTGGCAACACAAGAACGAGAGAGAAGATTTCTATAGAAATTGGGGAATTTGGACTCAATATAAGCCCTGCCAGCAGTGTTATTTTTTTGCTTTGAAAGAAAGATGTGATTATTGTGAAGACGACCGGCGCGATAAGAAAAAAATATGCGTCTTGACCTCCCCCTTTACGGTTCCTTTAATAGAGAAAGAAGCTGAATATCGAGGACTTTATTTTATTTTGGGAGGAGACATTGCCGGAATGCAGAATCGGAGGTCAACCGAAGAGATAAAGGAAAGAATTTTATTGCTAAAGAGCAGGCTGGTTAAAGAAGAGGTTGCCGAAGTAATTATAGCGACCGATTTTACTTCTCGCGGAGAGGCCACTTCCCTTTTTATTAAGGATGTTCTTAAGGACATGCCGGTTAACGTTTCGCGGTTGGCCCGAGGATTTCACCCGGGAGACGCCTTGAGATATGGTGATCCAATGACGCTAAAAAAAGCGTTTGAAAATAGAGAGACTTATTAACAAACGATTTAAATTAAAGATATGCTTTCGCTATCCGAAGTTAAAGTAGGCACCAAAATAGAGCTGGACAACGATCCTTACGAAGTAGTTTTTCGGGAACACAGCAAAATAGGCAGGGGTGGCGCGGTGCTTCGTACTAAGTTAAAAAATCTGCGAACAGGCGGAGTAGTGAATCGAACTTTTCAAGGAAACGAATCTTTGAAAGAAGCCGATTTAACTCTTAATAAAGCCCAATTTCTTTACAGTGAAGGACAAGAATTTCACTTCATGGACGGGCGCACTTACGAACAATTTTCTCTTAACCGGGAGCAACTTGGGGAGTCAGCTAAATTTTTAAAAGAAGAAACTATTGTTAATATACTGGTTTTCAACGGTCGTCCGGTCAATGTTGATTTACCGATCAAAATAGAACTTAAAGTTATAGAGGCTCCCCCCGCGCTGCGAGGTAACACCGCTGACGGAGGAACAAAGCAGGTTCAGTTGGAAACAGGCCACAGCATCTCGGTGCCGCTTTTCATAAAACAAGGCGATATAATTAAGGTTAACACCCGAGACGGGAAGTATGTGGAGAGAGCGGGACGGTAGGTGGAATGAATAGACAGGGAATAGACACAGAATAGAAAGAAAATAGACGAAGAATAGAGGTGAAATAGAAAAAGAGGATGACATTTGTGCTTTCTACAATCATTAAAATTGAATCGATAAGCTAAACACATGAACGAGTATTCCACGATCAGGAAAGTCATTGTTTTTAGTGTTTTTTTCGTGGCTTTGGGAATAGTAGCGCCCTCCATCATTATGTATTCTTTGGGATACCGGTTTGATAAGGACAATGAAGTTTTCGTTCATTCGGGCAGTGTCGTTCTCAAAACCACGCCCGCTTCCGTACAACTATCTCTGGATGGTCAGGAAACATCTCAAAAAAACATTGATTTCATAAACCGTTCCCTTAATGTTAACGGCTTGGCGCCCAAGACTTACGAAGTAAAGATCTCGGCTCCTGGTTTTTATCCTTGGAAAAAGCAGTGTGAGGTCCATTCAGGCGTTGCCACCGAGTTCTGGAATGTCCTGCTCGTGCCAGAAAAAATTGACGAGAAGACTGTGTTTGAAGGCTCTTTATTAAAATACGCCTTCAGCCCGGACAAGAAAAAAATCGCTTATTTCTTGAATCGGGATGACCACGTCTCTCTTTTTGTTCGTGATCAAGACAAAGAAACGTTTGTTTACAGTGAACCACTTAATCAACGCTTCGCTCCCAGTCCGGGAGAATTAAAATGGTCGCAGGATGGCCAATGGCTACTATTTTCTTTGCGAAAGAACAACCAAGAGGAAATTCTGATAACCTATGCCGACACTAATTACACTGAGGTACTTCCGTTGGGGGAAGCCTGGAAAAAGTCTTTAAGGGAAACAGTCGGAGACAAACAAAACGTTTCGAACAAAAAAGGCCAGACTGCCGGGAGCGAAAAAGCAATTATCTATGCTTGGGACAGCCAAAATAATATTTATTTTATCTTGGACGGCGCGCTTTACAGTCAACCGGCGGCTAGCGCCCTCGATTGGTGGAGAAACACCGCGGGTGAAAACAAAGAAGGCAACAAAAACGATAACGCGGTTCCCAACCCTCAAAACATCAACAGCTCCAAAAAAAATTCGCAACAGCAACAGCAAGAAAAATTAATTTCCTTTAACGAAACCGACTCTCCTTTTAAAATAAAAGAAAACGTTAACGGATTTACTTTCTGCGGTGATTATCTTTGCTCCATTAACGTCGCCGAAAGAAAACTGGAAGTATTCGATCAAAGAGGAGATTCTCAAACCAGTATTTCTTTTCCAGAGAGCTACCAGATGACCGAAAAATACCGGGTATTCGCTTATTCGGAAAAACAGGCGGCGCTGCTGGATGATAAAGAAAATCTTTTTCTTTGGGATAAAGCGCAAGATGAAAAAGAGGGAAAAGAAGGATTAAGATTTATTTTTCCGGGCGTTCAGGAAGTCTACTTTTCCAACGATGGGAAGAAACTGCTCTTCACCACCAAAAACGAAGTCTACGTCTATTTTACCCGAGACTGGGAAGTGCAGCCCAAACACACGGCGGGCGATTTGGAAATTGTCTATCGTGATCAGGGAGAGTTGCAAAAAGTGCAGTGGTATCTCGACTATCAGAATATTTTCGTAGTGAACAAAGAAGGAATAAAAATGGTTGAATTGGATGGGAGAGGAGGAAGAAATTCAGCCGACTTTTTGAAGGATCCGAACGTCTCGGATGTGAGCTACGATACTCTAGAGAAAAAGCTCTGGTTTGTCCGCAAAAATGAAGACGGAAGCGACAAGTTGCAAGAAGTCGTCTTCCCTGCCGCCGCGACAAGTATCTTTTCCGGGCTGCTGAACAGCCAGAATTCAACAGTGGACAACAAGACTGAATAGAAACGAAATAGATCAGAATAGAAAGAATAGAAGAAGAATAGATACTAAATAGACAAGGAATAGAACAAGAATAGAGAAGAATAGACAAAAACATAGACAAGTAAAAGCGCCCTCGATTTTTCTATTCCCCTTCTATTCTTTTTCTATTTCCTATCCATTTCTATCTATTCTCTTTCTATCTCCGTTTCTTCTCCAGCTCCTTACGCCATTAGCACGGCCACGGGGGCGAGTCTTGCCACCGGTTTGGCGATGTTATTTTCCGTGACTCCTTTCATTATTTCATTGATGTCTTTGTAGTAAGCGCTGTATTGGTTGACCACACCACTCGACTTAGCGTTGTAAAGCCTGATTCCATCTTGCTTAACTTTCTTGAATAACTCTTCTTTTCCAAAATCTTTCGGAACGTCCTTCTTTTTCCCCGCTCCGTGGCTGGCGGAGAAAAACGTCGACTCATTATCATCGGTTCCGACTGCCAGGTAGCTGGGAGTCGTCATGGAGCCCGCGAAATAACAAATTTCGCCGGTTTTTCCGAATAGTGGATGGTTTTTCATGCGACTAGGCCCAAAAGCGCGGCTAACTCCATTTCGGTGTACCCACACTTCCCTGTCGAAATGTTTTTCCTTGCGCACTCCGATATGGGGCATGTCATAAAGTAGATTCCAGTTTAAATTTTTGCTTAGTTTTTCTTCCATTACCTTTTTTACTTTTGCCGCTAAAATGGCGCGGTTGGCATAGCCGAAATTGCCCGAAGCTCGGTGCGCGGTAAGGTAGGCTCTTCCGATATTTGAATCGGGATCAATCGAGAAGAATTCTTTCTTATGGCGGTAAGAGAGCGAATCTTTTCTCAACTGTTTAATTTCATTGGCTGTCAAAAGACTCTTGTCATTCCGGCCGAAGCCTGCCCCGTGCCTTGACGCGGGGAGCCGGAATCCAGAAAGATTCTCTCTGGATCCTCGGGTTAAACCCGAGGATGACAATAAGGAGTTATAGTTTCTCTTAGTCATAGTAATCCGGCCAAGACCTACCAAGACTTTGGTCAAGAAATGCTCCTCCTCTTTGGGGGTATAAAAATAGCTGGCGTATTGGCCCAGAATTCCCGACCCCGTGTGCATGAAAAAAACCAGCTGGTCTTCCTCAATTTTCATTAAATTCGCTATTTTTTTGTCTTCGATTTTTTCCACTCGCATAAGGTCTAGAAAGTGATTTCCGGCCATGCCTAAAATGCCCAGGCGTAGCTGAGCCATTCTCAAAAATATTTTGGGTATAACCGCTTCAACAAGAGATTTATCGGGTATTTCCCCGTCGAGAAAATCATTGCCTTTTTGGAAAGTGTTTTCGATTTCCTGGTCCAAGAAGGACCATTTTTTATCCAAGTTTTTCAACAATCCTTTGGTGCCGAAACGGCAAATGTCGATGACGGTTTTATAGTCAATCGGAGTGCCCAATGGTTTCTGGGTGGGCACTACTTCGACCAGTCTTCGAAATATCTCATCAATTTGACCCGCGCTGATTTCGGAATATTTTAACGAAACGCTAAACATTCGCATGCCGCAATTAGGCGCCGTGTCCATAATTTGAGGCAGAAATCGGTCGGCGGGGACAGCCACACCTGTGGGGCACTTTCTTCCTTTTTTCGGGTGCACATCCGACAAAACCGCCACATGATGAAAAACGCCCGGAGTGTCGGCAATCGCTTCTAATTGCTCCAAGGCTTCGTCGTTGGGGAAAAGTAAAGACTGCAAGTGAAAAGTGATCGGCACGTTCGTGCCGGTTGTTTCATAGCGGTAGGGAGTGATTTGTTTATAGGCGCTGCGCATATTTTTATTCTAATACAGCCTTTAAAAAGTACAAAGCTTCGAATAAAGTACAAAGGGACAAAGTACAAAGGATCAAATAAAGTGCAAAGTGCGAAAGTACAAAGCATGCCCCATGCACCGACATGGGGTAAAGATAAAGCGCAAAGGTCAAAGTACAGATCTTCAGATAAAAAAGGTGGGGCGAAGTCGAGTTCTTTTACTCTCGGGAGCTTGTTTGCGCTTTGATCTTTGAGTTTTTTTGAATCTTTGTACTTTATTACTTTGTACTTTCGAGAAGCTCTATTCTCTTTCTATTCAGAATCTGTTCACTTTGTCCGCATCTTCCCATATATCTCCATCACCGCCCTGCCCACCTTCTCTCCACTGTGTCTTATCGGTGAGCGCAAGTAGGCGATTTCGTCGGCCTGGGAAAAATTAACTTGCTCTTCTTCGAGCAACGGAAATTCGAATACCCTGTATTTTCGCTGTTTTTTTCCGGTGGGGAAATATTTCACTAAATCGGTGTCTTTGATCCGATATTTCTTTTTGATGTCGTTACCGATCGGATCGGTGTTGATCGTCACGGCGTCAATTCTATCCCGACCCAAATATTTATTGACCATTCCAACATATTGGTCGAGGTCGAACTCTTCGGTGTGCCCCGGACGGTTGGCCAGGTTGCAATTATAAATTACCAGCGCCCGGGTATCGAGAACGGCTTTTTTAATTTCCTTAATTATTAAGTTGGGAAGAATACTGCAATATAGGTTTCCCGGGCCGATAAGCACGACGTCGGCCGCTAAAATTTCAGAGACAGCTTTGGGATTGGCTTTCGCGCTGGGACAAACAAACAGTTTTCTGGGATCGTCTTTTTGCAGTTTTTCGTAAAGATTGATGTTGTTTTGGCCGCGAAGCGTCTTCTTGTTTTTAAAAGTCAGACAAAGCTCGGCGTTGTCGAGCGTGGCAGGAATAACCCTTCCTTTCACGTGGAGAATCTTTTCCATTTCCCTGACGGCGTATAAAAAGTCTCCGTGAAACTTCTCCAGGCCCGCGAGGAGAATGTTGCCGGCGGTATGTCCTTTCAATCCGCCTTTCTCAAAGCGGTAATTTAAAAGTTTTTCCCAATCGGGCCCGAGCATCGAAAGAGCCGAAAGGCAGTAACGGACGTCGCCCGGCGGCAGCACTCCCAGCTCTTTACGTAATCGGCCGGTGGATCCGCCGTCGTCAGTCATGGCCACTACCGCGCTGATGTCCCAATCGAACTTTTTGAGTCCCCGCAACAGCGAAAATCCCCCGTTCCCTCCGCAAATTGTGACTATCCTCTTTACTTTAGGCATTTGAGACGCTTAAGTATCTCGTCTATACTTACTCCACCTTTTTTAATTTTCGTAAAATCAATAATTTTTTCCCATCGTTCCTCGTCTTCCTTTGTTTTATCGGCACTCCCTTTCTCTTTGAGCGAACTTTGCGTACAAGAAATATCCCAAGATTTAGTATATTTTTTCATCCGATTAGTTTAATTTCAATCTTAATTTCAATAAAGCCCTTGAAACTCTACAGTAATTCAATCTGAAAAGAAAAAACCTAGCAATAATTGCCAGATGAGCTTGTCGCTTTTTTGCACATTCGAGCAAAAAAGCGACAAGCTCACAGAGTAACGATACCTGATTATTAGACAACGTTTTTTATTTGAATAAAGATTAGTAATTTAAAAAAATCATTTTGAGGTAAGTCAAATGTATAGGAAAAATTCTATCGCTGGCTCACTAAAAAAGAATTCTCCAAAACCGACCTTTGAATTATCCGAAGCTCAGATAGAGAAGTTAAAATCTTACGGACAGGTCGTGCTTGCTATTCTAGCTCTGGCAAGTGTTTTGACTGTCGCGGCCGTGGCACCCGGAGCAATTGGGGCGCTGAGACCATTTCTGAAATTAAAAGGGAGGAAAAGAATGGACTACGACAAAAGCATTAGTAAGGTCAATAAAACTTTTTATTATTTGAGAAGGAAGGGTTACATAAAGTTTCATTTTCAAGCGGGCCAGTATAGGATTATTTTAACTAAAAAGGGTAAAGAAAAGATTAAAGAATTAAGTTTCAATACAATTTATATTCCTAAGCCCACTTCCTGGGATGGCAAATTTTGGCAGGTGGCCGCAGATATTCCAACAAAATATCGAATTGGGGCAGACGCATTCCGGAGAAAAATTAAAGAATTAGGATTTTTTGCTCTGCAAAGGACTTTATGGTTCCATCCCTTTGACCCAAGAAAAGAAATCGAGTTTGTTGCTGACTTTTTCGGTATCGCGTCTTTTGTTACTGTCATGAAAATAGACAAGTTTGATCCTGCCGACGAGAAGCTGATGAAAGACTATTTTCAGAAAAACAACATTGTCTAGTTACTGTTTTTGGTGACAAACACAAAATATTTTGAAAGCTTGTCGCTTTTTTGCTCGAATGTGAAAAAAAGCGACAAGCTTCTTGGAAAGCACCCCTTCCTATTAAAAAACACTCTCGCCAGAGTGCTCTCATAAAACGCTTCACGGGGTCTCTAAAAGTGCTTCACGTGGTCTATAAAAAGTCTCCGAATGCTCTATAGGACGCCCCAATGGTTATGCAATGTCGAATTTCGCAGTTATTATATTCGAAGAATTGATTCTAGTTTCTCCACCTAAAAAAGAGTTTTGTAAATCATCTAACAGAGTGGGTGATGTGGGACATCTCACGTCCCCCGTCATTCGACGGGGTCCTTGAAACCTTGCGGTTTCTAAGCTTCCATCCCGGGAAAAATCCTGTTTCCCTCGCCTCGCTGTTGCTTCGGCGAAGCGGACCGACCCCTTCCCCAGGCTCGATCCCTGATTAGATAACGGTCCTATAATGAAATGTGGGTGATGTAGGACTCGAACCTACGGCCCCTTCGGTGTAAACGAAGTGCTCTACCAACTGAGCTAATCACCCTTCATCAGTTGAAAGTGTTAAAGTATAAAAGTTGGGATTGTTGGTTGCTCCGACGCTGTCATCCCGGAAAATAGATTTTCTAAGAAAATTATTTATCCAGGATTCAGAATACAAAAGGATGTTGTACGGTTGCCCGAAACGTGGATTCCGGATAAGTTAATTTCTTACGACTCGCCCGCCTGCCGGCTCGACTTGCTCGCCTCGCTGTTGCTTCGGCGAAGTGGGCCGGAGACGACGGCGAAGCACAGGTAGGCAGGAGGACTCGTCGAGAAACTATACTTTCCGGAATGACAAATCAAGGGGATTTAAAAAAATACAGATAACGCTAGAGTTTCTTACGTCACAACCTTCTTTAACACTTCGACACTTATAGATCAAGAGTGGGTGCAGGGGGATTCGAACCCTCGACCAATGGCTTAAAAGGCCACTGCTCTACCAGCTGAGCTATGCACCCGAAATCGCGGAACATGAAACACGGAACATGAATACGAAATGCAGCAGAATACCTTCCTGTCTAATCGTACCGTTTTTCGACGATTCTGTAAATAAATGATATATAAATATAAACAAAACACACCCTTCTCTGTTTGTAAGAAGGGCTTACCACTACATAAAATAAGAGAAAAAGTGTTTTGTCAACGTAAGTCAAAAGTTGAAAGCGTAAAAGTGTCAAAGAAAGTCTTTAAAATGGAAGCATTGCTCCATAAACTCCACTTCTACACCTTTACACTTTAACACTTTTAACTGACGAAAATGACCTCAAACTTTATTACCCCGGAAGGATTAAAAGAGTTCGAAAAGGAGCTTGAGAAGCGCCTGGAAAAGAAAAAAGAAATCGCCAAGGCCATCAAGAGCGCCAAGGAGCAGGGAGACTTGTCGGAAAACGCGGAATACTCGGCCGCCAAAGGCCAACAAGCGGAAAACGAAAGACGCGTTAACTGGCTGAAATGCGTTATCGAAAAAGCGCACGTGGTGGAGAAAAAAGGCAAAGACCAAGTGGAATTGGGCTGTCTGGTGGAACTGGCTCGGGAAAACGAGGACGACCAGATGACGGTGCAAGTGGTGGGCACTCACGAGACTGACCCCGCCAACGGAAAAATCTCGCACTATTCGCCGCTGGGCCAAGCCATTATTGGCAAGAAAAAAGGAGAAAAAGTCGAAGTCGAAACCCCCAACGGGAAAGAGAAGTATGAGATTAAAGACATTAAGTGAACTGACGTGGAATAGAAGCAGAATAGAAGAGGAATAGAAAGAGAATGGAAAAGAAATAGATACAGAATAGATACGAAATAGAAAAAGAATAGAAAGAATAGAAAGGAAATAGAAGAGGAATAAAAAAATCGAGGGTGCTTTTGCTTATCTATGTTTTTATCTATTCTCCTCTATTCTTATTCTATTCCTTGTCTATTTTGTATCTATTCTTTTTCTATTTCGCATCTATTTCCTTTCTATTCTGGCGTTTTTTTATTTCTCAAAATTCCCTGCTATACTACCTTAACGCAAACTGAAAATGTGGCGCGTTAAGAATCAAACAAAAAATAATATTCCAATATGCCTCTCGGTGATTTGCAAAGCAGACTTTTTTTAAACAAGGAAAGCAAAATCAAAAACCGTCCCAACGAACAGGATAATTTCTTTGATCCGAGGAAAATAAAGGAGTCCTCGGAGAGCGCTGCCGAAGTGAAAGAAAACCCGCCGGTAAACGCCGGAGCGAAAAATGACGTAGACTGGGTCATTGAAACCGGCACCACTCAAAAACAAAAAACCTTAATGATGCTGGCGACTGCCATTCTGGTGGCCGGCTTCGTTTTTGGCGGAGGCGGATACCTCGTCTACGCCTTGCGAAAAAAGGATTTCAAACAGCAGCAAGTGAAGCTTAACATTGAAATTCCCGCGGCGGTTAACTCGAACCAGGACACCACCGTCTCGATTTCCTACGAAAACGATAATCCCGTCGCGCTCAAAGATGCCCATCTAGTGGTTGAGGTACCCCCCAATTTTACGGTTATCAGAGCCAATCCGCCCCTGTCGGGAAGCGACAGTTTGAGCGGCCGGTGGGACTTGGGCAGTCTTGATCCCAAAAAAAACGGCGAACTCAAATTGATTGGCCGGTTTAACGGGACGGAAAGTGACGTGGCTTCTTTCAAATCCACCATCGCCTATGTGCCGGAAAACCTCGACGTGAAATTTCAAAACGACGCCGCTTCCTCGACGAGAATCAGTAAATCCCCTATTAGTCTATTTATCAATTCCACCCGTGCCGTGGCCAGCGGCAACGCGGTTTCCTATGAAGTCAAAATCCGCAACGACGGTCCGGAACCTCTCCAAACGTTAAAAGTCAACCTGGCGTATCCTGTCGGCTTCACCTTTGTGAACAGCTCGACGCCACTGGCCCAAGGAAATGGCACCAACAGCGTTTGGAGTCTTCCCACCCTGGCGAACGGCCAGGAGATGTCGCTTACGGTGGAGGGCCGGTTGGAAGGCTGGACGGGAGACCAAAAACAGCTGGTCGCGGCGGTGGGAAAGCTTAACGACAAGGGAGCTTTTGAAGAATACGCCAAAAAGACGGCCATGACCGAGGTCACGGCTCTGCCCGTGGCAATCAATCTGGAAGTACGCGGCTTCAAAAAGTCTTTTATTCCGGGCGACGAGATTTCCTTCGTGGTGAATTATGAGAATAAATCCGCCCGCCCCATCGGCCAAGCGGTGGTAAAAGTGAAACTGAACGGCAGCATCTTCGATCCGAAAGGAGTGGTGGCGAACGATGGCGGCTGGTTCGATTCCAATAACGACGAATTGGTCTGGCAAGGTGGTAAAAGCCCGGCTCTGACGCTTCTTAACCCGGGGGACAAAGGACAGCTGAATTTCAGCCTGAGAGTGGCGGATTCCTTGTCTTCTTCGGTGGGCCCGGGCGGCGTTATCGACGGCTGGGCGGTCGCCAGTATCGGTAGCAACGAAATGCCCGCCGACATCGCGGAAAACAAAATAGTGGTTGGCAACACCTTGCAATTTGAGCTGGCCAGTGGGACGGTGGCTTTCCGCGATTTGACGCGTTCCACCGGTTTGGCCAAAACGAATCAGGCCCCAAATGCTTCCGGCACGGCGGCTAAGCCTTCTACAGGAGGGAGCCCGCCGACCAGTTCCACCGGCAGCTTCGCCCGTGTGAGTCAAGACAAACCCGCTCCCGCTAACTTGCCTTCCGTCCCACCCGCTTCACAGCCGGCCCAGAACCAGAACGGTACCGGGCAAGCCAACAAGCCTCCGACGACCAATAATCAGAACAGCCCCAGCAACCAGGTTAATTTCGTCAATAAAGGCGAAAATTATACCGATGTGCAGAGCCTTTCCCGGAACGACATTTTTTCTCTTATCAAAAACCGCGTAAACTTGGCGAGTTTTTTGGGTAAGCCGGTGCGCGTTCCAGTCCCGTCGGAGAACCCCGAGCAGGTGCCCGGCGGAGACACGGACTATCTCTACATCTATCCGCCCGAAATCGGTTACATTCCGGCGACGGGCAAATACACCGCTTCGCCCCTAAAAACCATGTATTTCGCTTCCGGTAAAAGCATCAATCCCCGAAGAAAAAACTACATTGAAAAAGATTTTCAAAAGAATCTGAACGCGGCCTTGGCCAATAAAGACAAACTACTGGGAGAGCTGCGTTTGATGCTCAACGACCAGTTGGCGGTTCAACCTCCCTCCCCTCCGACCAAGCCCACTTCTCTCCGGCCCAGCTTTTTTGACGGGAACTCTTTTCACTGGTTGAATGAAGCCAAAGCGGCTGACACCAATTCAAATGACAATGGTAACCAGACGGCCGCTCAACCGCTGGACAACCAGCAGTTGCAGCAGCTGATCAATTCCACCGATCCGTCCGTGCAGCAGGCTCTCATGATGCTGCTTTTGGCTTTGACGTACAATAACACGGTCGCCCAGGCGGCGACTCTGGACAAGACAGATTGTCTCAACCAAGGCGGACAGTGGATTGAGGAAAAATGCCAGCTGCCGGATCAAGCGGCAACCGGCCAGACCATCGGCACCGCCGTGGCCGCTCCCGACAACAGCGCCAAAAAAAGCGCTTGCCAGAATTCGGGCGGCACTTGGAACACTTTTTCCAATTCACGTTCTTTGTGTCTCAGAACTTGCGGCCAGAGCGACGAAAAATGCCAGGGACAAGGCTTGGCGGATTTTGAAGATTCGCTCGGTATCGTGATCAAAAACCAGAGCGACGTCGAGGGCTGTAAATGCCCCGAAAATTATTGCTCCGGTTCGGACGGCAAGTGCGTCGCCACCCAGGAGCAAAGCAACGACGACGACAAAGACGGGGCGCTTAACGGCCAGGACGTTTGTCCCAACAGTACTTCCGACGGATCGGGATCGGTAAACATGCAGGCCGGCAGCGGATTTACAGGCTGCACCTGCTCCCAAATCCAGGCGATGGGAGGGTTTCAGCAACAGGCGGCTTGCACCGGTAGCGACGGGTGCGACGGACCCTACAAAGTCACCTACACCCAGCAGCCGGGCAACTGTTCGAATGGATTCGTGACCCAGGCTCAGTGCGTGCCCAACCGCGCGCCCGACGAGACCTGCAATTATCTTTACCAACAAGACCAGGCCAAAAAACAGGCCGAAGACCAAGCCAAGCAGGCCCAGCAATCCCAGCAACAAAATCAGATAGCGGATATGATTAAAAACCTGCTGGGCGGAAAAGGCGGAGGCGGCGGCGGAGGAGGAAGCTCGGGCGGCGGAGGCGGTTCCAGCAGCGGCGGAGGCAGCGGCAGTCCCGGCGGCAGCCCGGGTGGAAGTCCCGGAGGTAGTCCCACTGCTCCCGGAAGTACCGTCCCAGGTGGAACTTCCGGCATATCTTCGGGAGCATGGGATGCGGCTGGAGGTGTTGGAACTGGCCAATCTCCTTATGGCATATCCTCGGGAGAATGGAACGCTGCCGGAAATATTGGTGCTGGCCAATCTCCTTATGGCATATCTTCGGGAGAATGGAACGCTGCCGGAAATATTGGAGAAGGCTTTGGAAGCACTACTCCATCAAGTATTGGAGATAACATTACTGGATTGGGTAACATGAATACAGGGGGAGTTTCAGAGATGGGGATTCCTTACAGTGAGACTGGACTAGGTCCGCCGGGTGCCGAGAGCGCCATGAGATCGGAAGCTATTAACATGACAGAAGGAGTAGGAAAATCGCCCACTCTTCGTTTTATGGGAGATTCGCCGGGTGCCGATGCTGCTATGGCGGGCGGGGAATCGGTTAGCGGTGCCGCTGAAGGCGCGGGCGCTAGCCCCGCTGCTGAGGCGAGCGGTATTAGCTCGGGAGTCGAAGGATCAGCCCCAGGAATTGATGCCGGATTGAGTCAAACATCAGAAGCATTTGGACCAGTCGCAGAAGCTATGAATGCAGAGGGTATTGGGTTATTTTCTGATGCGGTTAGTGCAACAGGCGATGTGGCTGCGGCAAAGGAAGAAACATCAAACGATAATCCCGAAGGAGGTCAACCGTCGCAACCATCGGAGTAATCTTCTGTGGATTTACGTCTACAGGTCCATCAAGACAGAAATTAATAATACTGGTGGTAGAAAAAACTGATAGATATTTATTTATGTTGATTTATTATTTACCGATATGGACAATAAAAATAAAAAAGCAGCTCTCTTCAGAATAGTAACAATTACCATTCTCTTTGTTCTGTGTGGGCTGTTTGGAAAGAGTATTTTTTCTATTATCCACCAAACCGTTAAAGCAGAAGAGACACAAGAGGCAAATAGCGACAAACCTAAAGGTTTTTATCAAGGCCTAATGGATCGCTTGGCAGAAATAGGAGGCCTCTCTTTGTCCGGAACCAAAACCCCCCAGACTGACGAAGCAAAAGATAGTCCGTTCAATGCCGGAAGCTCTCCGGCGCCTCCGTTCGTCACCGACTGGACGGGGAAACTGGACCAGAATGACACCGGACAAAGCGGGGAATCGGCCTCGCCTTCCTGGCTGCCGGCGATTCCCCTCTTGGGGAACAACTCGTTTGTTAACACCGGCGCTCCCCAGTTTATCAGCGACCAGTTGGAGCAAAACGACTCCGGCCAAGGCCAAACCGAAGCCCCCACGGCTTCCCCGCTACCTCCAATTCCTGCCTCGGGTAATCTGTCTTCCACGCAAGAATCTCTTTCCCAGCCTCCTCAGTTCATTCCTGGTTGGACGGAAGCTTGGAAAGAGAGATTAAACGCTTTATATGGAGATATTTCTCAAGTTAAAGATGAGACGGCGAAACAACAATTGACCCTAGATCAAAAATATAAAAAAAATGCCGATAAAATGCTGAAACAATACACGGAAGGTAATCAGGAAAATATGGACAAGCTTACTCAGGAGACCATCGAAAAATCCAAAAAAGAAAACGGGAGCGAAGAAAGCCCGTTCTATATCGAACCCAATCAATTCCGCAAGATTTGCGACCAGAACGTTTATGTTCTCTACTCCCGCGTCGGCGGAGCAAGTGGGCGGGACATGCGCAATCCCACCAATATCAACGAAGGAAAAGAAGCCACCGGCGAAAATTCGGTCTGGCGGGTGCCCACCTGCGGCGAACTGGCGTCTTGCCATTGCTGCATCAACACTTGCGATGATGTCGTGTTAATAAAAAAAGGCAAGGTTTGGGTACCAATTTGCCTTCCTAACGTGGGCTTCGGTCCGATGGGTTGCTCTCCCATGTGTAAGGTACCGATCGCCCGCGGAGCCTGCGCGGGTTTTTCCGGTCCCTCGCACGGCGATCAAGGAGACCGTGATTGTATGGGACGTCCGGCAGGCTGCGAATCTTCGGACGGCTGCCAAGTGATTATCCGCGACCCCAATTATACCCAATTCGAATATACCACCACCGCCACTTCCGAGGCCTACACCAAATCCCGCCGCGGCGACAACCACGTCACCCCGGGAGGCAAAGTGAGAAAATTAAACCCCAGCAACGCCCTACCCCAAGGCTGGATCGGCCAACTCGACGCCGGAGGGGGAGAATGCTGCAAGTGCATCCAACGCTAGCGGAGAACTCAGAACTTAAAGGTCAAAAGTCAAAACCGTAACTTAAATGTAATAAACTTGAGCGTTATTTACGTTAAAAAAATTTCTCCTAATTGTCATTCCGGAAAGTATAATTTCTCGACGAGTCCGTCCGCCCGCCTTTGGCAGGCGGGCAGGCGAGTTGTAAGAAATTAACTTATCCGGAATCCAGGATACAAATAACCATGCAGTCTTTTCAGAAGTTTCTGGATCCCGGATAAATGATTTTCTAAAAGCTCACGGACTCGCTTAGAAAATCTATTTTCCGGGATGACAGAGTCAGAATAAACAAAAAAACGTAAATAACGTTCTCAATTCTCACAACTCAAAACTAGGATTTTTAGGTTTTGAGATATAGCTTGGACATTTTAGTTTTGACTTTTGAGTTCTGTCGACTCACTTGACTTCGTTGTGCGCGGTGTGTTTGCGGCACTTGGGACAGTGTTTTTTAAGCGCCAGCTTGTCTTTGTGCTGCTTTTTGTTCTTCTTGACGCGATAGTTAACGTTTTTGCAAACTGAGCAAGCCAGTTTGACGTATTGTTCGGAAATCCGAGTCATGGAGGTAGGTTAATAGATAAAAAATAGACACTAAAATAGAAAAAGAATAGAAGGGAAATAGACGGGAAATAGAAGAAGAATAGAAAGGTTAATAGATAATAAATAGATGAAAAATAGAAACAGAATAGATGAAGAATAGAATCTATTTTCTATCTATTTTTTCTATTCTTTTTCTATTTCCCTATCCTGTCTATTCCTCTTCTATTCTGTGTCTATTCTCTTTCTATTTCTGTATCTATTCCTTCAGCCGGTCGATTGTGCTCACCAGTTCTTTCCTTTTCTCTTCCAGTAAATTCCGCGAGCGGGTTTCGATGTTCAGGCGCAGCAGCGGTTCGGTGTTGGACTTGCGGACGTTGAAACGCCAATCCGGGTACTCGACGGAAATGCCGTCGATTTCTTCGAACTTGGCATCACTATATTTTTCCTTAAGCTTCGCGATAATCTCATCCTTGTTCTCGGTGGTGAAGTTTATTTCTCCCGAAACGAAATAGTTCTCGGTGACTTCCGCCAACGCTTCCGCCAAAGTGGTATTCTTTTCGTTAAGATAAACGAGAACCAAAATGGCCGGAACGAGGCCGTTGTCGCAGTAAAAATAATCGGCGAAATAGAAATGGCCGGAACTTTCCACGGCCAAAAAAGCGTCCACTTCTCTCATTTTGGCCTTGATCACAGCGTGGCCGACCTTGCTGGGCACCGCCGCTCCCCCGTATTTTTCGATCGTCTCCCGAACCGTCCAAACGATGCGCGGGTCATAGACCACTTTCTTTTCTCCCGCTTTATCGGATTTGGAAAGCATGATTTTGGAAAGCAACGCTCCTAAAAAGCACCCCTCGATATCTTTTCCTCCCTTGTCGTAGATAAAACAGCGGTCCGCGTCCGCGTCCCAGGAAAAACCGAGATCCGCTCCGCTTTCCGCGACAATCTTTTTCATCTCTTCCCTATTTTCCGGCACCAACGGATCGGGGCGACCTTTGGGAAAATTGCCGTCCGGTTCGCAATTCAACTCCACCCACTCGATAGGCGCGTCCCGCAAAATTTTCTTGATGAATTTTCCCGCCAAGCCAAAGTTGGCGTTGATAACGATTTTTATCGGCTTGAGGCTGCCCGAATCTAATCCGAAGCTGAGAACCTTGGCGGCATAATCGGCAAAAATGTCTTTTTGAGTCAGCTCTCCCGACGCTTCATCCAAAGAAAAATCTTCTTTCATCGCCAGTTCCTTGATTTCCGGCAGTTTGTTACCCTCGTAAATCGGGTTGCCTCCCCGCTCCACCATTTTCATACCGTTATATTCTTTCGGATTGTGGGAGGCGGTAACGGTGATTCCGCCGTCAAAACCGTAGTGGCCCACCGCGAAATAAAGCATATCGGTTGAAATTCGGCCGATGTCCACCACGTTGACGCCCGCTTTCAAGAGCCCTTCTTTGGCCGATTCCCAAAGGGATTCGGAAGAGTTGCGAACGTCCCGGCCCAAAGCGACCGTCTGGGGTTTCACCACTTTCGCGAAAGCCTGGGCGATTTTGAAAGCCCCGCTTTCGTCAATGTCTCGCGGGTAAACCCCGCGAATGTCATAGGTTTTAAAAATACCGGCGTTCATAGGTTTTAAACGGTTAAGATAAAAGATTAGAGCGCTAACCCTGGATCCTCCGGTCAAGCCGGAGGATGACAAAAAAGGGAGTCGAAGCCGGAGGATGACAAACCACAAGCCGGAGGATGACAAAGAGGATGGCACATAGGCGAAGCGAGTCTCTGAGGCTTCTTTTTTCTATCGTCTGCGTCTAGAAAAAAGAAGCCTCAGGACGAGCGAAGCCCACGGTGACTTAAAAACAATTAGGCTTTCATCGCCTTGTCCATGTTTTTTGCCAAGCGGGATTGCTTGAATCCGGTGCCGGCGGGAATCAGTTTTCCGATAATCACGTTCTCTTTCAATCCGTTCAGTTTATCCTTTCTGCCGGTGAGCGCCGCGTCGATGAGTATCTGGGGGGTCTGTTGGAAAGAGGCGGCGGCCAGGAAGCTTTCGGTGGTGAGAGACACGCGGGTTATTCCTAAAATTAATCCTTCGCCTTTGGCCGGTTTTCCTCCCTTGGCTTCCGCTTCCCTATTTTCTTCCTGGAATCTTGACTTGCTTATGATTTCCCCGGTCAGTAAGTTGGTGTCGCCCTCTTCCTTGACGCGGATTCGCGAGAGCATCTGGCGTACGATCACTTCTATGTGCCGGTCGTCGATACTTTCTCCCTGGGTGGCGTAAATATTTTGGATTTCCCTGATAATATAACGTCGGATCGCTTCTTTGCCGGCGGTCTTATAGAGTGTCTGAAGATCCAGGCTTCCCGTGGAAAGGACTTGTCCTTTGCCGATTAGGTCGCCGGTCTCGACTTGAGCGGTGCCGCCGGCCGGAAGTTTATAGGGAACGAGCACTTTTTCTTGGGTTTTTTTGGCGCTTTCGCTCACGATGCCGGCTTTTCTCGCCTCCTGGAAAGTGGTCTCCACGGTGACGGTTATCTGGTTGTCCTCTTTCTTTACGGAGTAGACCTTGCCGCTCACTTCGGAAATTTCCGCTTTTCCCTTGGGCAAACGGGCTTCAAAAATTTCTTCCACCCGCGGCAATCCTTGCACGATGTCTTCCTTGACCACTCCTCCAGTGTGGAAAGTTCTCATGGTGAGCTGGGTTCCGGGTTCTCCGATGGCTTGGGCGGCCACGATGCCGACTGCCTGTCCCAGATCAATCAATTCGTTTTTTCCCAGGTCATAACCGTAACACTTTTGGCAAATGCCGCCGGTGGTGGTTTTGCAGCTGGTGACCGAGCGCAAGCGCACTTTATCGATTTGGGGAATGTCTTCTATTCTTTGAGCGGCTTCTTTGCTGATCAGCTCGCCCGCGCGGACGATCAACTCTTTGCTTTTGGGATCTTTAATGTTGTCCAAGGCGAATCTTCCTTCCAATCTTCCCGCGTAGCTGTTGCTGGTGTATTCGGAATCCTCACGAAAGTAGTAAGCTCCGTCGGAATCGCCACAGTCTTTTTCCCGGATTACCACGTCCTGGGAAACGTCCACCAGTCTTCGGGTGAGATAACCGGCGGTGGCGGTGCGGAGAGCCGTATCGGTCATTCCTTTTCTGGCTCCGTGAGTGGAAATGAAGTATTCCAAAACGTTAAGTCCTTCTTTGAAGCTGTCCCGCACGGGTAACTCGATAATTTCTCCGGCGGGGTTTACCATGAGACCGCGCATGCCGGTAAGCTGAACCAAGACGGCCATGCTGCCGCGCGCTTTGGAATCGACAATGGCGAACACCGGCCCTTCTTTGTCGATGTTTTTTTCAACCTCTTCGGCGATCAGGTCGCGGCACTCGTTCCAAACCTGAATCACTTGGCTTTTACGTTCCGCTTCGGTCAAAAATCCTTTCTGATACTGTTTTTCCACTTGTTCCACTTTTCGTTCGGCTTCCTTGATCAGCTTTTCCTTGAGAGCGGGCACTTGCAGGTCGCTCATGCTCCAGCTGATTCCGGAAAGAGTGACTTGTTCAAAACCTAATTCCTTGAGTTTGTCGATAAATTCGACCGTTTTTTCCCGGCCGAATTGCTCAAGAGAAAGAGCGATAATCTTTTTGATCTTGGTTTTGTCCAGTTGCTCGTTCACAAAGCCGAAAGATTCCGGCAGAATTTCATAAAGTAAAATTCTTCCCACGCAGGTTTCAATCAGATTGTCTTCCAACAGTACTTTAATCGGGGACTGGATGTGAATCTTACCAGCCTTGCAGGCGAAAATAGCTTCGTCCAAGGAGGAGAAATACTTCCCCGCCCCCTTGCGCTTGGCGTTAAGGGTGGTGATATAGTAAATTCCCAGCACCACTTCCTGGGAAGGAATAGTGATCGGGTCTCCGGTAGACGGTTTAAGCAGATTCTTGTTGGAAAGCATCATTTCTTTCGCTTCCCAACGCGCCTCGGCCGTCAAAGGCACGTGCACGGCCATCTGGTCCCCGTCAAAGTCGGCGTTAAAGGCGGTGCAGACCATGGGGTGAATTTGGATCGCTTGGCCTTCGATCAAGAGAGGCTGAAAAGCTTGAATGCTCAAGCGGTGTAGGGTTGGGGCTCGGTTGAGAAGCACAAAGTGGTCTTCGATGATGTTTTCCAATATTTCGTAGGCCTCGGTGGCTTCCTGGTCGATCATTCGGCCGGCGGTGCGGACGTTGTGGGCGAAATCTTGCTCGATCAGCTTGCTGATGATGAAAGGCTTGTAAAGTTCGAGAGCCATTTTCTTGGGAATGCCGCACTGGTGGAGTTTGAGGGTGGGTCCGACGACAATTACGGATCGTCCCGAGTAATCGACCCTCTTTCCCAGCAGGTTTTGGCGGAATCTTCCTTGTTTTCCTTTGAGCATGTCCGCCAAGGAACGCAAAGCTCTTTTTTGACCGGTGGAAGCGGCCACGGAAACTTGGTTGCGGCGGGCGGAATTGTCAAAAAGGGCGTCCACGGCTTCCTGTAGCATTCTTTTCTCGTTGCGGCAGATCACTTCAGGCGCTCCCAGTTCCAAAAGCTTCTTCAAGCGGTTGTTGCGGTTGATGATCCGGCGGTAGAGATCGTTGAGATCGGAAGTGGCAAAACGGCCTCCGTCCAACTGGACCATTGGGCGCAAGTCGGGCGGGAGAACCGGAATTACCGTGGGAATCATCCAGGCGGGATGGGTACCGGCTTTATCTAAACTTTTTAACATTCGGAGCCGCTTGGCGATTTTGTTACGTCCACTTTCTTTACTTTTCTTGAAAACTTCGTCCAATCGATTGGTCAGGTTTTTGATGTCGAGTTCGACTAAAATTTTTCGAATAGCCTCCGCCCCACTGCCGGCTTCAAAAACCGTGCCGTAGTATTGGGCGAGATCCTGGTATTCACCTTCGGAGATTATCTCCATGGGGCGCAGCTTCTCGATTTCTTTCTGGCGTTCTTCTTTCTGGGCAAGCAGTTGAGAAACTCTCTCTTTAATTTTCTTTTTCTCCGTGTCTTGCCTGATTTTCTTGACTTTTTCCTGATATTCTTTTTCCAAAGCCGACTTAAATTCCTCTTTCTTGTTTTCGTCAACCGCGGTTATAATGTAACTGGAGAAATAAACAATTTTTTCGACTTGTTTTACGGTCAGGCCAAGGACAATGCCCAACTTGCTGAAGCTGCCTCGGGTGAACCAGATGTGGGCGACGGGCGAGGCCAACTGGATATGTCCCATTCTTTCGCGGCGTACTGACGAGCGGGTCACTTCCACGCCACATTTGTCACAAACAATCCCTTTATAGCGGATTCGGCGGTATTTTCCGCAGTAGCATTCCCAATCTTTGCTGGGTCCGAAAATCCGTTCGCAAAAAAGGCCATCCATTTCATAGCGCTGAGTGCGGTAATTTATCGTTTCAGGCTTGGTAACTTCGCCATGAGACCACTCCAGAATCTCTTCCGGACTGGCCAAGCTGAGTCGAATGGATTCAAAATTGTTGACGTGGGACGCGTTTGGCATGATATTTTATGGATGAATTCTTAGGTAGATAATAAGGTTACAAAGGCTCAAAGTACAAAGTAAAGATAAAGTACAAATAGCCAAAGTACAAAGTAAAAATAAAGATCAAACTGACAAAGTACAAAAAATTATAAAATTCATGGCTAATCTGAGGTTTGTACTTTGCGCTTTATCTTTACTTTGTACTTTGCAACTTTGTACTTTATGATGTGCTTTATGACTCTGGTCTTATCGCTCTGGACTTCGGTTGTTCGGTCTCTCCTCATACGTCTGCTCCAGCTTGACGTTCAAACACAAAGCTTTGAGCTCGCTGATGAGCACGTTCAACGAAGCGGGCATACTTGGATTTCTGATCTCTTCGCCCTTAATAATCGATTCGTAAGCCTTCGATCTTCCCATAACATCGTCGGATTTGATGGTCAACATCTCCTGGAGAGAGTGGGCGGCGCCGTATCCTTCCAACGCCCAAACTTCCATTTCTCCGAAGCGCTGGCCTCCAAACTGGGCTTTTCCGCCCAAAGGCTGTTGGGTAATCAAGGAGTAGGGTCCCACCGAGCGCATGTGAATCTTGTCTTCCACCAAGTGATGCAGCTTCATTATGTAAATTATTCCCACGGTAGACTCATTGTCGAATTTTTCGCTGCTTAATCCGTCGCGCAGTCCTATTTTACCGCTCTCGGGCAGGTTGGCTTTTTTCAACTCTTCCTTAATTTGCTCTTCTTTTACTCCCAGAAGAACGGGGCTGGCGACTTTATAGCCGAGAGCTTTCGCGGCCCAGCCGAGGTGGGTTTCCAAAAGTTGGCCGATATTCATACGGGAGGCTACTCCCAAAGGATTAAGAATCACGTCGAGAGGCGTTCCGTCGGGCAGGAAAGGCATGTCTTCCTCGGGCAAAATTCTGGCGATCACTCCTTTGTTTCCGTGCCTTCCGGCCAACTTGTCCCCTACTGAAATTTTGCGGAACTGGGCGATGCGGACTTGCACCTGTTTGGTAACCCCGCTGGGAAGTTTGTCTCCCTTTTCTCGCGAAAAGATTTTTACTTCAATCACCTTGCCTCTTTCGCCGTGTGGCAGGTAAAGGGAGCTGTCTTTAACCTCGCGGGATTTCTCACCAAAAATGGCTCTCAGGAGCCGCTCTTCCGCGGTTAGCTCGCCTTCCCCTCGCGGAGTTATTTTTCCGATCAGAATGTCTCCCGATTTCACTTCGGCGCCAATTTGGATGATTCCGTCATCTCCCAAATTGCGCAAGCGATCTTCGCCAATGTTGGGAATATCTCGAGTAACGACTTCCGGTCCTAGCTTGGTGTCCCGGACGTCCACGCTGTAGTCTTCGATGTGGATTGAGCTGAAACGGTCTTCCCGTACCAGTTTTTCCGAGATTATCACGGCGTCTTCAAAATTGTAACCTCGCCAAGACATAAAAGAAACCAGTAAGTTCTGCCCCAAAGAGAGCTCCCCTTTGTCAGTGGAAGCTCCGTCGGCCAGCAGTTGGCCTTTGGTAACAAAATCGCCTTTGTTCACGACGGGAGACTGGTTAATCGAAGTAAAGGCGTTTGATTTCAAGAAGGAATGCAGTCGATATTCTTTGAGTTTCTTATGGAATCGGTTGTTTTTCTTGACTTTCTCTTCTATTAAAATGTGATTCGAATCCACTTCCAGGATCTTGCCTTCGTTTTCCGCGAAAACTAGTTGTCCGGAGTCCGCGGCCGCCTTGTCTTCCACGCCGGTTCCCACGATGGGAGCTTCCGGCTTGATGCAAGACACCGCCTGCCGCTGCATATTCGATCCCATCAGGGCTCGGTTGGCGTCGTTGTGCTCCAGGAACGGAACCAGAGAAGCCGCGATGCTGACCGCCTGTTTGGGAGATACGTCAATATAGTCGACTTTATTGGCATCGACCAGTCCCGGTTGCCCTTGGATTCTTCCCTGCACTTTTTTCTGCAGTAAGAAACCTTTTTCGTCCAGTTCGACGTTGGCTTGAGCGATAATGTATTTTTCCTCTTCCAAAGCGTCCATATAGGTTATTTCCGAAGAAACCCGAGGTTTGCCTTTTTCCTTAGTTACTTTTCGGTAAGGGGTTTCGATAAATCCAAAATCGTTTACTTTAGAGTAACAAGCCAGGTGAGAAACGAGGCCGATGTTGGCGCCTTCCGGCGTCTGGATGGGGCAGATTCGACCGTAGTGACTGGGGTGAACGTCTCGGACTTCCAATCCTGCTCTTTCTCGGCTCAATCCGCCCGGTCCCATGGCTGACAGCCTTCTTTTGTGTTCCAACTCCGCCAAGGGATTAACGTGGTCCATGTATTGCGAAAGCGGCGAGCTGGAGAAAAATTCCTTAATGGATGTCGTGATCGGCCGGGTGTTGATAAGTTGGGAAGGAGTAACGGCCTTTGGATCACAGGTGCTCATTCGGTCACGGACATTGCGCTCCAATCTCGCGAAAGCCGCCCGCATCTTGAGCTGCAACAGTTCCCCCACGCCCCGCACTCTCCGGTTGCCGAGATGGTCGATGTCGTCCGGCTTGGAGGCGGGATCGTTGTTTAGTCGGATAATTTCTTTTACGATGGCCACTAAGTCGGCTACTTGAAAAATCCGGTTTTTCTTCTCCTCGGCAATATTAAGGCCTAAACGCATGTTTAAGCGATGCCGGCCCACTTCGGAGGAATCGTAGCGGTCAACTGAAAAAAACATCGCGTCAATGAGCTGTTTGGCGTTTTCTTCCGTGGCCAAGTCTCCCGGGCGAATCCGCTTGTATACTTCGCGGTAGCCTTCTCCCTGGGTTTTGGCGATATCTTTTTTGAAAGTTTCTTTGATGTAGGGATGCTCGCTGTTGGTGTCCACGTCTTTGAAGAGATTCACAATCTCTTTGTCAGTTCCGTAGCCGAAAGCTCTTAGTAGCGAAGTTACCGGCACTTTACGCTTTCGGTCGATTTTGACGCTAATGACATTATTCAGATCCGTCTCGAATTCCAGCCAAGCTCCCCGACCCGGAATCACCTTGGCGCCGAAAAGTTTCTTTCCTTTTTGAACGTTCATACTGAAAAATACTCCCGGTGAACGCATCAATTGGTTTACGACCACTCGTTCCACTCCGTTGATCACGAAAGTACCACGAGGAGTCATGGCGGGAATGTCGGAAAGATAGATTTCCTGTTCCCGGACTTCTCCGGTTTCTTTGATGGTCAGTCGAACCCTTATCTTCAAAGGAAACTCGAAAGTAGCGTTCTTATATTTAGCCGTCTGTTCGTCTACTTTTGGCTCTTCCCTTTTAAAATCAAGGAAGGTGACAGAAAAGTTCTTGCGGGTATAGTCTTCCACGGGAGAAGCTTCTTCTAACAGCTCCCGGAGGCCTTTTTCGAAAAACCAATCGTAGGATTTTTTCTGGGCTTCGATTAGATTGGGAAGAGACACGATTGGTCCCAGATTGTGAAACAGCTTGCGTCTGGTCAAGCTCGAGCGATCAGAAAACTTTGCCTTCAGGTTAAGGGAAGAGTCCCCGGTTTTTTGGTTATTTTTGGCCATAAATAAACAACAACCCGCCGCGATTCGCTATGGTAATCGGGTTTTGGTTGATTAAATTTAGTTAGTTATGAATAGACATACTTGGAGATATGCCCTTAAAGGAAATTTTCAATTTACAATTTACAATTTTCAAATATGGAGTTTCAATTTTCAAGTATGGAGTGCGTGGCGCGCGTGATTACAACAAAATACCGTCCGCCCAGGCGGACACCTAAAATGAAAATTTAAAATTGAGAAATGAAAATTAAAAGTCGTAACTAAAGCGAATTCTTAAGCTTAATCGCACCCGTCCAAGCTAAAGCTTGCAATGATACTAAAACGATGCGGTATGTAGTTGATTCCCTTCCCTCCTGATGCAAAACGATAATGGTTGGTTTGGTGGCTCCGGTACCAGACTTAAGAAAATCGGTACGGGATGCCGCAGAGTCCGATTTTTTTGAGAAGAGACAGTTACTCTCTAAATTATCGCACTTATTTATTTTGTCAAGACGCAACAAAAACTTCTGGGTCAGATTTTGGCAGTCTTCCCATTCGTGCTCCTTAACTTTATTCTGATGTTCATATTTTACTCTGATAATTCGATCCCGCACAAATATATCAACTTTTCGCATGTTCTCGACTTTAATTATTTTTTGTGAGGGGTTTTTTGAGTATTTTGAGAATAGTTTTTTCAAGTTCGGGAATATTCTTCGTGGAAGTGTCCCAAACTCGTTTATTGTCAACGTTAAAATATTCATGGGTGACAAAATTTCTCATGCCGACAACATCTTTGAAGGGTATGGTTCTTTGATACTCTTTCTTAAACTTCGGAGATAAATTATTGCATGCCTCACCTATAATGGTGAGCTGCCTTACTAGAATGTCCGTGGCGTCTTGCTGATCAACCCTGCCCTTCTTAGCCTTTGAAACAGTAGAGCTAATCCTTTTGATAGCTTTGGCAATATGAAACAGAAATATTTTATCTTTGTTTAGGAGTCTCATAGATTGTTTGGGCTTTTTTTATAACGTCTTCCCGAAAAAATTCACTTAGAGCGGCAGGAGTGAGCACGTCAATTTTTTTCTTAACTTCTTTTTGCATGTTTCTTTGAATTCTAGCGAGTTCAAAATAACCTATTTTTGCGGTGGGTTTAAAATGTATCAAAACATCAACATCGCTCCTTTTGTTAGGTCTTCCATAAGCATAAGATCCAAAAATCGAGACTTTCTTTATATACTTTCTATGTGGATCATTTTCGATGGCTTTTAAAAGTCTTTTTCTTACTTCCCCATTGCTCATATCTTTAGTTAATTTATACTACATTTCTACTCTTTTTATTCTCCTAGATCAAGCTTTTGGTTCGAAGAGAAATTTTTTGACCACTCCATTCACGAATGTGAAAGTAGTGGTCAATTTTTATTCCATTCCTTCTATTTCTTCTATTCCATTCTCCATTCTCCATTCTCCATTCTATACTCCCCTTAAAAGGCTTATTAGGATGCCGGCGATGATGGTGATCAGGACCAGGGCGGTGGTCGGGCTTAGGATGTAGAGCCATTTATATTTTTCATTGACCGGTTGTTCGGTCAGCTCCGGACGGGTTTCTTTTAAATTGAGATAGAGCGAATAAGCGTAGGTGATGCTCAGGGGCACGGTGAGAATCGCGATCAAATTGGGAACAATCCATTTTACTATTGTTATCGAGAAAACCCTACTCAACAATGGTCCCACGGATTGAACCGCGATCAGTAACGCGACGATAAACAAAATCCGGCCAGCCACCCGCCACCAGCGGTGAATCACGTATTCGCGGCTACGCATCAACGCGCCGGCCCCGTAATGGTTTTCCGATATCATGACAAAGGCGGCAAAGGCGAACCAGATCAGGTAAATAATGGTTGGGATCCCGAACAGAATAATGCCGGGAATCGTCGCGATGGCTGCCAGAATGTTTATGTAAATATAGGCGGGTAGTTTATTTAACGACTGAAGGTATGCCTCTACGATGGAAATAGGCTTAGAATTACCGTCCAAATTGTTTTTTACCGACAACAGGATTGCCAAGTAAGACCAAGCGGAAATAAATATAGAAATAATTCCCGTGAGGACAAGCAGAGCGTATTTAAAACTAATTAGCCACATGGGCGATCCGGGCCGCGCGGAAACGCTTACTTGGCTTAATGTGACCAAAAAATTTACCGCGACGGGAACCAGCATTATGCCGACCACGGTCAAAAAATTATTCCGGTAGACTTTCAAAGTTTTTTTCAGGAGGCCGAAAGGGCCAATTAATTTTTGATCGGCTATTTCTTTTTGATTTTTTAGCATCAATTAATATTTGGATAGTTACACTTGCTTTAGTGTAGGCTAGGCGAAAATTAAATTTTTTGCGTCTGCCCCACGGGGGTAGCCCCGACGCTAAAAAATTTAATTTTCGCCTAGCCTACACATAGAGTGAAAGGATAATATTGAAAGAGTTTTATAACCACCTGATTTTATTTAATCTCTACTCTCTGAAACAACGGTTCGGCTTTGCCTAACTTGTGACCGGCGGGAATTTGGTAAAATTTCCATTCTTTTCGTTCCAGGACGTTTAATTGTTTTTGGATTTTTTGAGCGGTGAACGGCAAGAAAGGAGACAACGTTAGTTGAAGGGTGGAGATGGCTTGAATGCAGACGTAGAGCGTGTTTTTCGCGGACGTTTTATCAGATTCTTTTATTGTCTTCCACGGTTCTTTCTGGTCGATATAACGGTTGCATTCTTCCGCGAAAGCCAAAATAGTTTTTAGCGCGTCGTGAAATTTGCTTTCTTCAACGTGCTTCCCCACCGTCGAAAAAATCTCCTCGCAATTTTCAATAATTTTTTTATCGGATTTATCTGGGTTAATGAGCTTCGGAACGGAGTTCTCAAAATTATTGTTAGTAAAATTAAGGACCCTATTTACGAAGTTTCCGATCTTGCCGATAAGCTCGGCGTTGGTCTTGGTTTGATATTCTTTCCAAGAAAAATCGCCGTCGGCGTTTTCCGGTCCATTGATTCCCAGGTAGTATCTGAGCGTGTCCGGATCGTATTTTTCCAAAAATTCCGGTAGCCACACCCCCCAGTTACGGGATTTGGAAAATTGCTTGCCTTCGAAAGTCAGATATTCCGAGGAAATTATTCGATCGGGTAATTTTAAATTTCCGATCCCCATTAAAATTGCCGGCCAAATGGCGGTATGAAAAGGGATATTGTCTTTACCGTGCACGTAAAAATGCAAAGCGCTTTTATTTTGCCAAAACTTTTTCCAATAGTCGGACTCGCCTATTTTTTTCGAATATTCTTGGCTGGCGGTTAGATAACCGGAAACCGCTTCAAACCAAACATAGATCGTTTTGCCTTCGCCCGCCGAAGCCTTGGCGAAGGCGGGTAAAGGGATCGGCACGCCCCATCGCGTATCGCGGGTAATCGCTCGATCCAGTAACCCCTTTTCTAATAATTTTAGGGTGAAATTTCTGGCGTTTTTCCGCCAGCCTTTTGATTTTTTTACCCAGACAAGCAGTTTCTTTTCGAAGGCGGACAACTTCAAGAAAAAATGTTGGGAGTTTTTCCAAACCGGCTTGTCTCCGGAAATCTTACAGCGGGGATTTATCAAATCCTTGGCGTCCAGGATGGAGCCACAGTTGTCGCATTGGTCACCTCGAGCGTCCGGAAAATGACATATCGGACACTCCCCTTCCACGTACCGGTCGGGTAAAAAACGTTTACAAGTCGGGCAATACGGTAATTTCTGAGTCTTTTCGTAGATAGCTTTTTTCTCCAGCAATTCCAAAAAATATTGTTGTACTAATTTGTAATGGAGGGGGTTAGCGGTTTTGGTAAATAAATCGTAAGAAAATCCTAGTCCTTCCACTAAGTTTTCTCGAAACTCCTTGTCGTACCTGGCGACTATTTTTGGCGGCGAAGTTTTTTCCTGTTCCGCTTTCACCTCGATCGGCGTTCCGTGGCAATCGCTGCCGGACACGAAAAGCACCGGATTGCCTTTCAACCGGTAGTATCTGGCCAAAAAATCGGCCCCAATGAGCCCGGCCACGTGACCTAAATGTAAAGATCCATTGGCGTAAGGCCAAGCGGACCCGATGAAGATTGGTGGTTTGTTTCTTGCGGGCATAAGTTAAATATAAGTTATTTTAGGCTACATGAATTTTATAGAAAAACAACATGGAAGAGAACAAATAGAAGAAGAATAGATGGGGAATAGACACAGAATAGAAAGGGAAATAGACAGGAAATAGAAGAGAAATAGAAGAGTAGAAGAGGAATAGATAAAATTATCCTTCCTCTATTTTCTTTCCATTCCGCATCTATTTCTTCTCTATTCATTTCTATTCCGCATCTATTCTCTTTCTATTCCCTGTCTATTCCGTGTCTATTCATCACAGCTTGCATTCCACCGGCAACCTGACCGTTACTTTGGTTCCTTTGTTTTCCTCGCTTTCAACCGCGACTTTTCCGCCGTGTTTCTCAATAATATTTTTTACGATAAAGAGGCCCAGGCCGGTTCCTTCGGTTTCCATGAGAACCACGTTGGAGGCCCGGAAAAATTTGGAGAACAGTTTCTTTTGCTCTTCTCGCGGTATTCCTATGCCGCTGTCTTTTACGGAAATGTTCAGATAATTGTCTTCGGATTGAGTAACTTCTATGTCGATGGTTCCGCGGTGAGGAGTATATTTTATCGCGTTATCCAGGATGTTTTGAAACACGAGAATCATTTTTTGCTTGTCGACGCAAATCGGGATTTGTTTATCCTCACTGTCAAAGTTAATCCGAATGCCATTTTTTTCTATTTGTTGTTTTGAACCTTGAAGAACCTCACTCAAAATTTTCCAAACGCTGGCGTCTTTGAAATTGTAACCAAAGCGACCTTCCTCTATACGGGAGACATTAAGCAAGTCGTTGACCAAATTGATCATCGCCTCGTTGCAAGTATAACTTTTTTGTAAAAAGTTTTTCTGTTCCATGTTTAACGCTCCTAAGTCACCATTTAGAAGCATTCCGGTGGACCATTTAATCGTAGAAAGAGGGGTGCGCAACTGGTGGGCGGCGATCGAGATGAAATCAGATTTCATTTTGTCGATGATTTTTTCCCGCGTCAGATCGTAAAATATTTTCATGAATCCGGTGTAATTTCCTTCGCTGTTCTTGATGTCTACGGTTATAACCTTATAAACAGTCTCTTCCTCGTCCTCATTGATGTAAAGCTCTTCTGTCAACAACTCATTTCCTTTTTCAGTGTTAACCATTTTGAAACGAAATTTCTTTCGGATCACGTCTTTGAAATTGGCCAAACCAAAATCCTCCTTCACGTTTATTTCCCGGCCGATATCTTTATTTTTTAATCCCAGAGCGAAACGGGCTGCCGCGTTAAAAAGATTGATTTTGTTTCTCTTGTCCAAGACGATGATGGGATCGGTAAAGTTTAATATCACCGCTATAGATTTATTTTTTTCTTCTTCCGATTTTACTTTAGACTCGCGGATTTCATTGAAAGCCTTTATCAAAGAAACTTTAGAATTTTCCAACTCCTTGATTTTCTCGTCCAACTCGGCGTTCGTAGTCGAAAGTTGCTGGTCTCTGGCCGTGAGGAGTTTGGCGGTATCGTCGAGCTTTTTTAATTCTTCGTTGCGGAGGCCGCTTTCCTGATCTAATTTTATCGCTTGGTCTTGTAACATTTTTTCTCTCTGAAATAACAATTTAGCACCAAAGCCGGAGAATATGCCGATTACGAGATAAAATATTGAAGTCGTGACGGTTTTGGTCAGAGCGATTGGCAGGCTGGAAAATTCCAAGGTATCCGTCCCGTAACGGGAAATGTGGGGAATAACGTTTAGATATTCACCGATTACCAAAGCGTTTACCAGGAGACCGGAAATTAGCGCGACGGCTATTGATCCGGACAATCCCGAAAGAAGCGAAGCGGACACAATCGGCAGGAAAAAGAATACTGAAGAAATACTTTCCACTCCTCCAGCCTTGTGCATAACATAAGTAAAAGTGATCAGCTCCACCGCCATTTGAAAACAGCACAAAAATTTTAGCGAGAAAGGCCGGATAATCCGGCCGAGCTTCTTTTGTTTCAGGATTCTTCTGAGCAGCCAGTAAAAAGTCAGGTTCAGTACTATAAAAACAAGAACGATGGATACCATTTCTCGCATGGAAAAGTGGACGTTGGAGTTGCTGAGAGTCTTGGTCAGGACTCCGATGCCCAGTATTCCGAACATGTAAAACCAACGGGATTTAATGATCCAGCGGTTAACTTCAATTTTTCTTTCGGTTTGAAAATCCACGACGTTCGATTATTTTTTGTTTCTTATTTCTATTTCGGGTCAAATTACGCTGTTATTTTAACATATTTTAATCTTAACATACTATTCATCCAGCTTTCCGGAGTGACATCCCTATTCCTGCATAGCTGGATCCTCCGGTCAAGCCGGAGGATGACAAAAAAGGGAGTCGAAGCCGGAGGATGACAAACAATGTCAATATGCTTTCTTTTTACAATCGAAGGCTTTTAAGAAGTGAGATCTTTTAAGATTTTGGAATCCGTACTTTTTTAGCTTTTGCGGATGGCTTCTATTGGTGACAGTTTTGAGGCCCGATAGGCGGGATAAATTCCAAAAATTAAGCCGGTCGCGACAGAGAAGCCGACTGCCAGAATGATGGAGTCAAGTGTAATGGGCAATTCCAGATTATAACCCAGGCTAAAAAACACGTATGACAATAGATAAGAAAAAACGAAACCTAACAATATTCCCAACACCCCGCCCGCCAAAGTGACAAAAACCGCTTCCAGCAAAAACTGTTTCATGATGTCGCCGGCCCTGGCTCCCACCGCCTTCCGCAAGCCTATTTCAAAGGTTCTCTCAACGACGGCCACGTACATGACGTTCATAATTCCCACGCCGCCCACCACCAAAGATATGGAGGTAAGAGCCAACAACAATATGTTTATCGCCGCGAAAACGCTGGAAATCATTTCTTCGGCTTCCTTGGCGGAAGAAACAATAAAATCATATTTGTCGGGTTCGGGAACATTGTGTCTTCTCTTCATTAGATCCGTGATGTCGGCAATAGTACTGTCTAGTAAGTTCGGATCCTTCATTTTGGCGGTGAAAAAAGCGATGTGATCAACGCCCATAATCTTTTTTTGCAGCGTGCGAACCGGAACGTAAATTACCGAGTCGAAATTGAAAAAGGCGACCGTTCCCCTCTTCTCCAAAACTCCCGCCACCCGGTAATTCTGACCTTTAATTTTTATTTCCTGGCCGACGGCTTGTTGATTCGGTCCGAACAAAGTATCCTGTACTTCCGAGCCAATAACCACGACTTGCGCCAGATTTTTGTCGTCCGAATCCGAGTAGAAATTCCCTTCCGAGACTTTTAGTCCGTTGTCGACATCGGGGGCGTGGGCGCCCGCCCCAATGAGTAAAATTCTTTTGTTGATGTCCCGGTAGTTTATCATCGCCTGGCCGATCGATCCGGCGTATACGTCCTTCACGTTGGATAATTTGGCTGCCGCTTCCGCGTCCTCGACTTTGAGGGTGGTTATCTGGATGGTCATGGCGTTCATGTGACCGGAGATTCTTTCCGGGCTGGGAACTTTTGTTTCCACTTGAATGTAATCGGATCCGTAAGACTCCACTTCTTCCATCACATAACTTTTCATTCCTTGTCCGCTGGCGGAAATCACGATTACGGAAGTGATTCCGATAACAATTCCGACCAACGTCAAAAGCGTCCGGCCGGTGTTGCCGCGAAGATTTTGAAAAGCCAACTTGATGGAAATGAAAAGCTCGTGAAACGGCATTGAGTTTATAAAGTCAAAAAGTTCGTAAAGTTTATAAAGATAAAGCATGGGTCGCTTTTTTTCTTTATGAACTTTAATGACTTTATGAACTAGCTGGTTTCCCCACTAGCGGTACGAAAGTAAACCCGTAATGCTCTTCTTCGCGGAATTTGTTTTTGGCGGTTTGCTCGATTAACCAGATACTGTTCTGAATCGGGATTACCAACCGTCCGTTTATTTTAAGTTGATTTTTTAATTCGCGGGGCAGCTTCTCGGCGGCGGCGGAAACCAAAATTTTGTCGTAAGGAGCTTCTCGAAGATAGCCACGGGATCCGTCAACACATAAATACCGTACCTCTACACCTCTACCATCTCTCGATTTAACCGGAGAATCCACTCCTTTTCTTTTGGATCCTCGAGCCTCCTCTGAGCCATGCGGCTTAGAGTCGCCCGAGGATGACAAAACAGCAAAGTATTTCTTTGTATTTTCCTTTCCAAACTTACACAACTCCGGCACTATCTCCATCGAAAAAACTTGCCCCCTCTTCCCCACTATTTCCGCTAAAAGCGCGGTGGTCCAACCGGAACCCGAACCCACATCGAGAATTTTATCGCCTGCCTCCGGCTGTAGCAGCTCCAGCATAAAAGCTACCGTTAAAGGCTGGGAAATGGTCTGGCCGTGGCCGATCGGCAACGGCACGTTCGCCGCGGCGGAATTACTGAATTCCGGCAAGACGAAATCGGCGCGGTCGATTTTTCGAAACGCACGGATAACGTGAGGTGTTTTCAAATAACCTTGAGAGATAAGGTTGTTGACGAGAGATTCCATTATTTTAAATATTTTATGTACCAGGTTTCATATTTTATGAATGTGTCATATATCAAATCACATATAATAATTGTAATATGAAATATATATGAAATGTGATATATAAAACATGAAGTATCTATTCGTACCGCAGCGCTTCCATGGGCGAAACTCTTCCCGCTTTTCGGGCCGGATACATTCCAAAAACAATTCCGATCATAACGGCAATCGCGGTGGCTAACAATATCGACTGAATTGAAATCGTGAACTGCCAGTCGTAACCCAGTTTGGTGATTATCAACGAAGCCAGGTACGCGATTGAGGCGCCGGTAATGATTCCGACACTGCCGCCGCTAAAAGTGATAAATATCGATTCGATTAAAAATTGCAGAATAATATCTCTTTTTTTTGCCCCCACCGCTTTGCGAAGCCCTATTTCCCACAACCTTTGTTTCACGGAAATCAACATAATATTCATGATTCCCACCCCACCCACCAAAAGCGAGATGGCCGCGATAGCCGTCAGGAAGTATTTAAGCACGTTGGTTACGGTGGTGAGAATAGACAAGGCCTGGGCGGTGCTTCGGACAGAGAAATCATCGTCTTTGGTGTCTTTGATGTTGTGCTGTTCGCGCAAAGTCGCTTTGATATCGGCCATGGCCCTTTCAACATTTTCTTCACCATTCGCTTTGACGTTGATAAAACTTAAATAGTCGATGCCGAGGAGCAGTTTCTGGGCCGTGGAAAGAGGGAGATACATTTCTTCATCCGTGCTGGAAAATCCCGTTGAGCCGCGTTTTTTTAGAGTGCCAACCACGGTGAAAATCTGGTCTTTAATTTGAATGTTTTTTCCGACGGGGTTTTCGTTGGGGAAAAGATTCCGCGCGGCGGAGTATCCCAAAACCGCCCTTCGAGACAGATCGGTATCTTCCTGCGGGTTAAAGAATCTTCCCTGCTCCACTTCTATTTTTTCTACGTTAACCAGGCTGGCGGTCACCCCTTGATAGTTGACTTGTTTGGTTTCGTTTTTGCTTTTCACGAGAGCCGTTCCGGTCACATAAGCAGCGGCATCGACCACGGAAGGAACTTTATTTTTATTGAGAAGCGCCTCAAAATCTCTATATTTTAGTGAGGTAATGGTCATGCCCATGGCCGTGGCCGGCGGCCCGTTTTCCTCCGAGGCTCCTGGTAGGATTCCAATCAGATCAGAGCCGATGCTTTGAACCTGGCCCAAAATAAGTTTCTGGGCGCTTCCTCCGATGGACATTACGATCACTACCGAAGCGACCCCGATAATTATTCCGAGCATAGTCAAAAAAGAGCGGAACTTCGCGGAGTTCAGATTGTGAAAGGATATTTTAATAGGGTCGAGTATGACACGCATGCCCCATTATAGCATCTTTATTGAAATGTAGAGACGCATTGCAATGCGTCTCTACAGGTTCTTGAATGTAAAATGATCGTCTATTTCACAACGGTGTTCTCAACATTGTCATTCTCAAGCAAAATAACATTGTCATTCTCCGGTTTACTTTGCCCGTCTGACTCGTCCGCCGAAGCACCAGCGGAGGAGGGAGCCGTAGGCGAAGGAGGGACCGGAGAATCCACTCCACCCTTACTGTCATCCTCTGGCTTGACCAGAGGATCCACTCCGCTAGTATTCCCCGAAGTTGGTTCAGGGTTTAACCCTGAACCGTTTGTTTCCGCATTGGTGTTGGTATTAGAAATTGCAGAACTATCTAGAATAGACCCCTCCGGCCTCGCTGGCTCGGCCACCTCCCCTTGGTAAGTCTGCCCCGTAGTTTCATACGGGGGGGAGGATAACTCTGAACCAACCCCAGCGTTGTCATTCTCTGGTAAAATAACATTGTCATTCTCCGGTTTAACCGGAGAATCCACTCCACCCTTACTGTCATCCTCTGGCTTGACCAGAGGATCCACTCCATTGGTATTTGTATTGGAATCTGAATCAGAGCTCGAATCCGAACCGGCACTTTGAGAGCTTTGCGTTTGGGAAAACGCGTGCCAGCTGAATTTGATATCTTCTTTTTGTTCCTTGCTGATTTCAATGGTAAATCCGCTTACGGAAACTTTGGCCAGTTTGTATTGTCCCTCGATAAAATCCATTGGGGTGGTCGTGACGATTGGCTCGCTGGGATAATCCTTTTCGAAATTAATTTTAACTTTGGTGTCGCCTTTCTGGATTACCGCTTCGCCCACTGTGTCCGCGTTAAACGCGACTTCCTTTTTGAAGGTAACTTTATCCCAAAACGTAACCTCCGCCAGGAAGTCCACCGTCTTGCCGAAGGTGGTCTTGGCGGTGACGATCAGTTCCTTAAAGACGGTGACGATGTTGTCTTGAAACTCAGACCACAGGGTTACCCCCTCCGTTGTTGGTTCGGGGTTACCTGTTGTTGGTTCAGGGTCCAACCCTGAACCATTCGTTTCCGCATTTGTATTGGTATTGGAAATTGCAGAACTATCTAGTTCAGAGTGCAACTCTGAACCAACCTCATTATTGTCATTCTCCGGCAAAACAACATTGTCATTCTCCGCCCCCGATCTAGTCGGGGGGACCGGAGGATCCACTCCATTAGTATTTGTATTTCCCATTTCCGCTATGTGTTGGTTCAGATCTCTGACTTGAACCTCCAGATTCTGTATTCTGGTATCTTGGTTCGTATCCATTGTGTCATTCCCGCGCAGGCGGGAATCCAGACCATTGTTTTGTTGATTCAAGTCGGAGACTTGGACCTGTGTCTGTTTGTCAGTATCATTGAGCTGGGCAACATATATCCCTTAGGTTTCTACTGTCTCCCATAGATGTTTCGTGAGTTTGCCCAAAGAGAATTTTCCCGAAGTATTCCATTCATCCCGGCCCGGAATGGTGGGGAGATGCCTGTTTGTTTGGATATATTGTTCCATCTGGTCCATCGTTAGCATGTTGTAGTCTCCGTGTTGTAACATATCCTCGGGTTTTACCTGTCCGTCGTAATACTTATCAAAAACGTAGTCAGCGATAGGTCCCACTCCGTCGTCATAAATCGCTTGGGCGTTTATGGTTCCCGCTCCTTTGTTGCCGTCGGTGGGAGCACCCACCACCATTCCTTCCAGCACGTTGAAGTTTCCGTTGACCGTTAAACTCTGATTGGCTGTGGCCGCGTTAAACACTCCGTAAACCAGAGATTTTGCCCGGCCGTCGGCTTCCGAGGCTCGGACCGCGTTATCGATGAAGAGTTTGCCGCTGCCGGTTTCGTAGTAGCCGGCGCCGGAACCTAAAAAAACATTGTAGGTTCCTGTCTGGTTCGAATAGCCGGCACCCTCGCCGAGGGCGACATTGCCGCCGCCGGTGGTGGTCAAGTAGCCGGCGCTCTTGCCGAGATATACATTGCTGGCGGCGGTAGTGGTGCCAAGTCCGGCGGCGTAACCGATAAGCACGTTGTTGGAATAAGCGCTTCCGGCGACGCCGAAGCCGGCCCGGCTGCCGAGCACCACGTTATTCGATCCGGTTTGGTTGTAATAGCCGGATATGTAGCCCAAGGTGGTGTTTTCGGTGCCGGTCGAGTCGAAATAGCCGGAGTAAGAGCCAATCATGGTGTTCTTATTGGCGGTCGAGTAATATCCCGCCTGGCGGCCGATAAACACGGTGTCTTCCCCGGTCTGATTGGCCTGGCCGGCGTTGTAGCCGATCATAGTGTTGTAATTGCCGGTGGTGTTCGCGTAACCCGCGTAAGTGCCCAAAAAAGTGTTTTGCGATCCGGTGGTATTCAAATAACCCGCCTTATAACCCACAAAAGCGTTGCTCCCCCCTCCGGTGTTGTTATATCCGGATTCGGAGCCCAAAAGAACATTCCCCGCGCCATTCGCGTTGGTAAACCCCGCCCGATAACCCCCAAAAAAGTTGTTCCCGCCGGTGGTGGTGGAGTAGCCAGTTTGATAGCCGATGAAGGTGTTGTTGGAAAACGAATTGGCGGCGACGCCCGTGCCTGCGCCTTGCCCAATTATTGTGTTGTTA
>Ga0172371_10000065_pt1 | contig 128264 bp, 128 predicted proteins | sample Lak12m_FD_114543 | JGI IMG/M metagenome (GOLD analysis project Ga0172371, IMG submission 114543) | Freshwater microbial communities from Kabuno Bay, South-Kivu, Congo - kab_022012_12m | ecosystem: Environmental > Aquatic > Freshwater > Lake | place: Democratic Republic of the Congo...
CGCCGGGCTCTACTCGTCCCTTTGCTCCTATCCAGTTATATATCGCTTTGGTACTGATACCGAATTCAATTGAGGCTTCTTTGACGGACATCCCGCCATTTTTTATTTTATCAATTATCCGGTATTTAATGCCCGGATCTATCTTTTTATACATATTGTTGGTAATGGTTTTATCTTATTAATTATATTCTAACCCATTGCCGCCGTTTGAAGAATAGTTGTCCGAATTTCGGGGTACCTTCCATTTCGCGGTTTTGAGCCTAGCTTTCGTTTCAGTGCAAACGGCGGCAGCCGATGAAGTTACAGGCAGTTTAGGAAATGGCCTAGAAAGCGGTTTTACTGGCACGGTTACTAATTGTAACCCTTTAACAGTTTCTCACGGCTCTGTAGCTGCTTATCCTTCTTGCGCGATAACTTGTAACTCTGGTTACGACAAGAGCGGTTCGACTTGTGTCCTTCATTCTACCTCTTCCTCTAGCAGCGGTGGAGGCGGCGGCAGCGCGATTACTTATTGCAGTGCCGTAACATTTGGCGCTTGGCAAAGCACCTGTTTCAGCGGAGTACAATTCCGTAGTGCTTTGACGCAAACCCCGGTCGGCTGTACTCTGACTTCTGCGCAGCAAGCCGAGCAGCAGAGAGCTTGTTCAGTCGCCACTTCGACCGCCACAACAGCCACCACGACCCCTCCGGCAAATCCGCCCGCTTCAGGCAATGCGGTTCTAGAAAATATTGCGACTGAATCGCAAATCGTGAGCACTAATGATACTAATACTCTATTAAACCATTTGGGCAACTCAGCTGATACAGGATTAGAACAAAATGGGCTGACAAAATATAAGACGATTTTAGGACTTGATAAAAAAATTAGCTCAGAAGAAAAATTGACCGTCAATGACTTTATCGTCTATGGCACGCGCACCACTCAGCGCTTAGGCGCCGGGGAAAGAGCGGCGGTCATTAATTCCTATTATGAGGCTTATAGTAAGTTGCCTAATAGCGAAGCGGAATGGTCGGATGTCTTAAAGATCGCAAGCGGCCGCTGGCCGAGCGAGCGCAGTGCAGCCGCCGAAGCGCAAGCTAAAATCCAATTCAAAAAAGTTTATGCGCGAAATGCGGTCATGACTAATAATATTGATGAAAATGCTATTATGGTAATCGCCTACGGCTTGTTGCCGCTAGAGCGTAATTTAAATAGCGAAAAAGTAGCCATTAAGACTTTCAAATGGATTTATGGCCATGCTCCAGTCAGCGCCCTGGCTTGGAATATCGTCCGGGCTATCGCTTATTCCGGCGCAACCAGATAAATTGAATTAAAACGATTTATATATGAAAGAACCTGCAGACAGCAGGTTCTTTTAGTTCGGATGCGGCTTTAGGTTTGACACCTTTTAAATTACCTGTTAATATGGAATAGTTATTGGATCGCATGCGCGACTTAAGACGTCGCGTTTTGTTTTATCTTTATCTTTAGCCTAATAATTAATAATATGGAAATTAGAAATATTGCCATTATCGCCCACGTTGACCATGGCAAAACAACTTTAACCGATTCATTGCTCCGTCAGACCGGCATGGTTGAAGCTAATATTAGCATGGACAGTAATTCGCTTGAGCAGGAAAGAGGAATCACTATTTACGCAAAAAATTGCAGCCTTTTTTATAAAGACACTAAGATTAATATTGTCGATACGCCCGGTCACGCTGACTTCAGTTCTGAAGTAGAGCGCGTTTTGCGTTCAATTGACTCAGTGCTCTTGGTGGTTGATGCTCAAGAAGGACCGATGCCACAAACTAAATTTGTCTTAAAGAAATCTTTGGAATTAGGTTTGAACCCGATTGTGGTTATTAATAAAGTTGATAAGCCGGCCGCTCGCCCGGCCTGGGTGAACGAGATGGTCTATGAACTATTTTTAGACTTAGGCGCCACAGACGAGCAATTAGATTTTCCGGTTATCTACGCGATTAGCAAAGGCGGACGCGCCGGTTTGAAAGCAGACGAGCTCGCGGATAATCTTAACCCTTTGCTTGATTTGATTTTAGAACATGTGTCACCAGCGGCTACTCCGGAAATGATTAATTTACCTTTAGCCGCGCAACCGTTTAATTTAGCTTACGATAGTTTCTTGGGGCGATGCGCCGTCGCGCGTATTTATCAAGGCCAAGTTAAAACCGGCCAGAACCTCAAAGTCATAAATTTAAAAGGAGAAACTCGTTCTGGACGCGTGACTAAATTATTTACTTTTAAGGGTCTTAGCCGCCAGGAAATTACTGAAGCGGTGGCGGGCGATATTGTTCTCATTGCCGGCCTATCGGATATTTATATTGGAGAGACAATCGCTGAAGCTGAAGGCCAGGAAGCTTTGCCTGCTATTTCGATTGATGAGCCGACGATTTGCTTGAACTTTTTGATTAATAATTCGCCCTTTGCCGGCCGCGAAGGGAAATATGTGACTAATCGCCAGTTAGGAGAACGTTTAGAAAAAGAATTAGAAGTTAATGTTGGTTTGAAAATCGATTTTTCCGATACTAATTTTTATAAAGTTTATGGCCGTGGTGAACTGCATATCGCCGTCCTCTTGGAAAATATGCGCCGCGAAGGTTATGAAATCCAAGTTTCTCAGCCGCAAGTTATTGTTAAAGAAGAAGCGGGTGTCAACTTAGAGCCGTTTGAGGAGATTACGGTTGATATCCCAGAAAAATGCTCCGGAACAGTTATTGATAAGTTATCGCGTCGGCGCGGCCAGATGACTGATTTAAAAAATCACAATGGCCAGACCAGGATAATTTTCGCGATGCCGACGCGGGGAATTTTAGGTTACCGGGATGAATTCGTAGTTGATACGAGAGGCGAGGGTATCTTATGCTCTCATTTTATCGGTTTTAAACCTTGGGTGGGAGAAATTGAAAAAAATCAGCTCGGTTCTATGATTTCTATGGCTACCGGTAAAGCGCTTGCATTCTCTCTCTGGAATCTGCAAGACCGCGGCGTTCTCTATATTGCTCCGAATACGGAAGTTTACGAAGGCATGGTTTTAGGCAATGTTGCTAAAGGAAATGATATGGCCGTTAATCCGATTAAAGGTAAGCGCTTAACTAATGTCCGCGCTTCCGGAACCGACGAGGCGATTATTTTGACTCCGCCTTGGGAATTAACTTTGGAAAGAGGCTTAAGTATTATTAACGAGGATGAATATTTAGAAGTTACGCCGAAGAGTATACGGCTTCGCAAGAAATTCTTAACGGAAGTAGAAAGAGCTAGAAACAAAAGATAATTATTTTTTTATCATCTCCTTTATCGGGCTGAAGCTGAAGCGATGCAGAGGGCAGGGGCCCAATTCGGCTATTTTAGCAAAGTGCGCCTTAGTGCCGTAGCCCTTATGTTTAGCAAATTCATATTGGGGGTATGCCTTATCAATTTCACTCATCAGCCAGTCGCGGCTTACTTTGGCAATAATTGAAGCCGCGGCAATACAAAAGACTTTTCCGTCGCCGCCGATGATGGCGGTTTGAGATTTTTCTAGTTTAGGAATTTTGAATTTCCCGTCCACGAGGATATAGCTGGGTTCGATTTTCAGTTTTTTGATAGCTCGACGCATAGCCAGAAAGCTGGCTTGCAGAATATTTATCTTATCAATAATCAAATTATCGACTACTCCGATTTCAACGGCGATTACTTTTTCTTTGATGAGGCCGAATAATTTTTCTCTGCGCTTGGCGCTTAGTTTTTTTGAATCGGCGACTAGAGCTAGATCATCGTGGTCGATTTTGAAATTAGAGTCAATAACAACACAAGCCGCAACCACTGGTCCGGCCAGTGGTCCGCGTCCCGCCTCGTCGACTCCGCCGATAAAATCGTATCCGAGATCGAAAAATTTTTGTTCAGTCGCTAGGTCTAACATATAGTTATTATATCATAATTATCAATAAAAAAGCCCGAGGTTTTCGGGCTTGAAGGTTAGAGATGTGCTCTCTTTAATTGCTTTCAATTTTGAAATTGGCTTTTATCAGCCGATCGGTAATCTGGCTTAACACCTCTTGGTGATCGCCGGGAATAAAAATTCGATCAGCTTCTTTCGAACCGTTGCGGTAATCAGCAAAGGCCAATAAGGCGTTTTCCTGAGAGGAGAGGATGGTTGTGACCGGTTCGCCGCGCAGGTTGTGATGCTGGATAGCCACCAGGTGCTTTGGGTGCTTTTGGCTGATTGTTCTTGAAATAACCTCTTTTTCTACCTGTTCTGCTTCGCTTGGCGCAGCCACGAAAACACCTTGCAGTTCGGGGTGGAGAGGAGCAATATTCTTTTGAGCTTGTGCGGTCGCATTTTTTATTTTATTAAATTTTTTCAAAAGGCGACTGATTTCTGCCCAATTCGCTCCGCCGGAAAGCAGGTATTTGGCGTATAAAGCTTTAACTTCTTCGGTATAACAATGGCCATGGCCGCTTTCATCCTCGACTTTAGCTACGTGCATCAATGTCTTGTATTGATCGGCTAAGCCGTTTGTCGGATATTTGGTTGAATTTTCCAGATGGTTAGCGGTTTCTACCCATACCGGGTTGATAATTTTATCTCCCCAGAGATGGTTAAGAAGGGAAACGCAGGATGGCGCCCTGTCGTCTAAAGCATCGAAATACAGGAGTCTGCGATCGCCAGTAGTCATCTCTCTTATCTCCTCATGTACCGGGTGGTTATCAGCCCAGAAAGCGATAATGTCCTGGTATTTTTTGATGAATCCGTTGAGGTCTTTTGGCGGGCAGTTTTTCAGTCCGAGTCCGCCGACATATAAGACGGTAACGGTTTCAGGTATTTCTACCCGTTTGATCTGGCAAGGCTGGACTTCGATAACCTCGACGTTATGGAGTCCCCGACTAGCCAAATAGCTTTTAAAGCCAATGCCCGTGAAATAACCGCTAGCGGTTTTCGGAACCAGAATGCCCACAGAGGCAGCATCAATACTTTTGTTCATGTTCAGTGATTTTTTAGAATGTTAATTTATCTGCGTTTATTGTATAATTTCCTAAGTAATTTTTAATGAGCTTTTTATGCTTTTTGTTAGCACAATTATATAATATTACGTTTTTTTTAGAGCTTGTCAAGCCGGTTATTTTATGGCAAGCTATAATTAGTTTTGAGCGATTGAATGCGCTCTAATTGCCCGGGTGGTGAAATTGGTAGACACACAGTGTTCAGAACGCTGCGGGAGAAATCCCATGGGGGTTCGAGTCCCCCCTCGGGCACAAATACCTAATAAATATGCTATAATAAAGATAATTAATTTTAATTATATAGATCAAAACAAAGAGCGTTCTGAGCTCCTCGCGCTAATAGAGGCCGAGGAAGAAACAGAAAGCAGTTTAATTTGGTTGTACGATACTCTTCTCGGTATGGGCGTGGAAAATTGTTTTCCCCCTAGCTCAGGCCAGGAAATACGGGAGGGTATGAAGATTTTAGCCGATGAGTCGCGCGAACATCGCCTGACCATTGATAAGATCAAGGCTAATTATAAGTTTTAATTTTATGGCTAATCTACAATGTCAAATGAGCAAATCCGGTATCTTGGGGAATTTAGATAAAGGGATGTTGTCTGAAAAAAGAGCTCTAGACTTATGTCGCGAACTCTTACCTCTCGTTGATAACCAAGAAGATAAAGACGACCTGACAAAAATTATAGCGGATGAATCAAAACATATCGCGATTACTCAGAAGCTGATCGATATTGTCAAAACTGACTATAACGGTCCAGAAGAATAATCGAAGGAACCGTCTGGTCGTTTGGCTCAGCTGGTTAGAGCGCCGCATTCACATTGCGGAGGTCAGTGGTTCGAATCCACTAACGACCACTTATATGAAATCTCAAGAGATTAAATTAAAATCAGCGGATTTAAAAAAGGCAGTTGTCCGCGGCTTAAATCGTCGTCTTTGGGAAAAGAAAACCGGCGGTCGTTCAACTAAAGAGTTGGTGCACGCCAGCCTTAAGCTCAAAAAAGGAAAATATAAAAAAAGGTTTACGAACCTCGAGGGGGAATTTTAAAATTACTTATATGAAAAAAACCTATTTTCTTCTAGGAATCGCCGGTTTGATTTTGTTGACGGCGCTTGTGTTACGTTTAGTTAATCTGGCGTCTCCGGTCAAATCCAGGCTGAGTGCAGATATAGTTAGTCCTAACCCAGCTCCGGCTTCAACCCTAACCCCAACCGCCGATATTCCAGTTTCAATTAGCAGCGAGCCCCAAGCCTCTTTTACTAGCGAGGCGCTGGTTCTTAATCCGAAACAGAATGAGCTGGTTTCTTCGCCGCTTAAAATCGAAGGAGAAGCTAAAGGAACCTGGTTTTTTGAAGCCTCATTGCCGGTAAAATTATTTGATAGTGAAAATAATATTATCGCTTCTGGTCCGGCGGCCGCGCAAAGTGATTGGATGACTGAGAAGCCGGTAAAATTTATTTCCACTTTAGTTTTTTCGACTACAGCCACCAGTGGCTATTTAATAATCGCTAAAGATAATCCTTCCGGCTTGCCGGAAAACGACGCGTCTATTAAAGTGCCAGTCCGCTTTAAATAATTTTAATCATATGGGGATAAACCAGCCAATTAACTATCTAGATCTTAAACCAGGGGACAAAATTGATGTTAGCGCCTGGAGCAAGGTTGATAGGCAGAAAAAGATCGGTAGCGAGCCAAGATTAGAAGACTATCTGCCGAACTTAAAAAAATTATTAAGCGAGCAATCGGAAGAAATTAATCAAGATTTTGAAGAGTTTTTAGATAACGAAGGAAAAATAGCTATTGTCGGTACGGAAGCCAGGGCCCATAAATATTTAGTTGCCACTCAGGAAGAAGCTTTTAGTCGAGAAACGGGAAAAAGCGTTAGCGACTGGCAGCGGGATAAAGAAAAGAATCCAGCTAACTTAACGGAGATGGCTTTGACGGTGATGCTCCATAAATTCCTCAAGGAATATTTTATTGTCGCGCGTTCATCAAGTTTCGATGATTATAATAATGGCGTTGACCAAGTGCTCGTCTATAAGCCGACCGGTGAAGTGGTTTGCGGTATTGATGAAGTTATCATTAATCCGAGCGATAAGGACGGAGCCTCAAAAAAAGCCTCTAAGCTCGAGAATATAATGAATAGGGGTGGAGCACGCATCCAATACGGCGCTAAATTGCAAGATGGGAAACTCATCCGAGCGGAAGTGAGAAATATCCCCGCTTTCTATATGTCTTTAAGCAAGGCCGAACTAGGAGAACTTCTGGAAGCGCTGAAAAATAATCCGTCGGATATAAGTGCGGTGGAAGAAAAAATATTTTCCCGGCTGCTTGATTCCTTAGAAGAACAAGCCAAGGGTTTGAATTTGAATAAAGAACTCCAAGCTAAAACCCAATCAGCCTTAGAAAAATTACGTATGTGCGCCCCCGGCAAAAAGTTAGCCGCTTAAAATTATTAGATATTAAAATATGAAAGTTTTAATTGTTTATTATTCTCGGACGGGAATGACCAAGAAAGTCGCCCTTAAATTAGCCGGAGAGTTGGGAGCTGATACCGAGGAATTAATTGATAAAAATAAACGCTCGGGCGCGATCGGTTATCTGATGAGCGGGCGCGATGCGATGCAGAAAAAATTAGCGAACATCGAACCCTTGCGCTATAATCCGGCGGAATATGATTTAGTAATTCTCGGCACGCCAACCTGGGCCTATGCCATGGCCTGCGCGCTGCGCACTTATTTGACCGATCATGCGGGAGAAATAAAACAAGCCGCCTTTTTTGCCACTCATGACGGCGACGGCGGCGATAGGGCCATAAAACAAATGGCCGAGCTAAGCGGCCTTAAAGCCCGCGCCGAATTAGTTTTGACGAGCAAGGAGGCCGCTCAAGATAATTATCCTGAAAAATTTAAAGAGTTTATCAACCTTTTAAAATAGTTAGTAATCTATTTGCAAGCAATCATATGCCGGACATATTTTTATACAATACGCTCAGCCGAGATAAGGAAGAATTTAAACCGCTTAAAGCCGGCGAGGTCGGACTTTATACCTGCGGTCCGACAGTCTATAATTATGCTCATATCGGCAATCTCCGCTCTTATTTATTTGAAGATTTTTTGAAAAGGACTTTAGAATATAATAACCTTGAAGTTCTCCACGTGATGAATATCACCGACGTCGGCCATTTGACCGGCGATATGGATATGGGGGAGGATAAATTGGAGGTGGGAGCAAAACGCGAAGGGAAAACCGCCTGGGAAATCGCCGCTTTTTATGAACAGAGCTTTAAGAAAGATTTAGAATATTTGAATATTGAAGCGCCTAATGTCTTTTGCAAAGCGACTGAGAATATCCCCGAGCAAATTGCCCTCATTAAAATTTTAGAAACCAAAGGCTATACCTATAAGACGAGCGATGGAATTTATTTCGATACCTCTAAAGTCAAAGACTATAATAAATTGAGCCATTTGCCGCTAGACGAACTTAAAGAAGGCGCCAGAGTTGAAAGAAATCCGGAGAAGAAAAATCCGACGGACTTTTCTCTTTGGAAATTTTCTCCAGCGGGCGCCAAGCGCCAAATGGAATGGGAGTCGCCCTGGGGGATCGGTTTTCCGGGCTGGCATATCGAATGTTCGGCGATGAGCTTAAAGTATTTAGGCACAGAGCTTGATATTCATTGCGGCGGCATCGATCATATAAATATCCATCATACGAACGAGATTGCGCAATCAGAAGCCGCGACCGGCCGGAAGTTTTTCAATTATTGGATGCATAATGCTTTCTTGAACATTAAAGGAGGAAAAAAGATGGCGAAGAGCGAGGGCAATTTTTTGACGATTGAGAAAGCGCTTATTAATAAGAATATTAATCCGCTCGCCTATCGTTTTGCCGCCCTCCAAGTCCATTACCGCAAACCGATGGAATACAGCGAAGATGGAATTAAGCAAGCAAGCGATGGTTTGTCTAGCTTGTTATCGCAGGTAGCCAGCCTGGGAGAGAAGGCGGGCGAGGTTAATTCCGAATTTAAAGCTAAATTTTTAGAAGCGATAAATGATGATTTAAATATGCCGCAAGCCTTGGCGCTCGTCTCCGCTGTTTTAAAATCTAAGTTCAGCGCGCCCGATAAATTAAAGACGGTTCTCGATTTTGATAAAGTTTTAGGTTTGAAGCTAGATTTGGCTAAGAATTTTGTCGCTACGGAATCAAAAATTGAAGACTTGGCGAGCGATGTCCGGGCTTTGATTGAAACGCGCCAGGCGGCGCGGGAAGCAAAAAACTGGGAGGAGTCGGATCGTTTGCGCGATGAAATCAAAAAGAAAGGGTATATTGTCGAAGATATTAAAAATGGCTATAAGGTTTCTAGAGCATAATGACAAATAATTTTTGGTTAAAATTAAAAAAGCGCCAGCAGCCGATTTTAGCGCTCGCCCCTTTAGCCGGCTTCACCGATTCTGCTTTCCGGCAAATTTGTAAAAAGTACGGGGCCGATGTTTTATGCAGTGAAATGGCTTCGGTAGCGGCACTTTTTTATAATCAGAAAGCAAAAGATAATACCACCCTTAAGCTTTTAAAATATAACCCGCCAAAAGAGAAATATTATGTCGTTCAGTTATTCGGTTCTGATCCTAATCATTTTGCCTCGGCCGCTCGCCTCATAACAGAGAAGATAAAGCCGGATGGAATAGATATAAACTTCGGCTGTCCGGTGCCGAAAATAATCAAGCAAGGCGCCGGATCCGGACTCATGAAAGATTTAAAAAGATCTCGGGCTGTTATCGAAGCAGTTTTAGCTAATACTAATTTACCGGTTTCGATTAAAATTCGGACGCAAGTTGGATCGGTCGGCGCGCTTGATTTTTTAAAAAACATTTCTGATTTGCCAGTTTCGGCCGTCATGATCCATGGTCGTAGCCTGAATCAAGGTTTTGCCGGCCCCGCTGATTTAAAGACAATTAAAAAAGCTAGAAAATATTTTAAAGGGATCATCTTGGCTAATGGCGGCATTAACGATTTATCCGGCGCGAAAAATGCGCTCAGAGAAAGCCGTGCCGACGGCCTAGGCTTAGCCCGCGGCGTTCTCGGGAGACCCTGGTTGTTTAAAGAAATTAAAACTGGACAAATCATAAATTTAAAGCCGGCGGCCATTTTTAAAATCGCTTGTCGTCACGGAGAATTAGTGCAGGCGCAAAAAGGAAAACGGGGAATTATCGAGTTGCGCAAGCATCTGGTTTGGTATATGCAGGGCATGAATGGCGCCGCTAAGTTGCGTGAACAGCTAGTTAAAGTAAGCAGCTTGGCCGCTATAAAAAAAATTTTAAAGTAAAAAACTTTAAAAAAGTCTAAATTATAGCTTGTGTATTAGCTGTTGAAAACTTTTAGACAGTTTTGACAAATTATTTCAAATTTTTAAAAGCTACTTGTTAATAAGTAGTTTTTTTGTTATTTTTTACTGATTTTAAAGGAAATAATTGTGTTGACCCTAGGGGTTAAGTGGTGTATAATTGTACTTGTAAGGTGAATTGTGGGGAAGTGTGGTGAATCTTTGCTTGTCATCACTATCCTATTCTCAAAAAATTATGTTTATTGGCGAATACAATCACAATCTCGATGATAAGGGTCGCTTAGCTATTCCGGCTAAGTTTCGTGCGATTCTAAAAAAAGGAGCAGTTGTTACTAAAGGTTTAGACAATTGCTTATTTTTATATTCTAAAGAGCAATTTGAGACAATCGCCAAGAAATTTTCTTCGCTGCCAATCGGTTCGGCCAAAGCCCGGGCTTTTAGCCGTCATATGTTAGCCGGCGCGATGGACGTCGAATTTGATAATCAGGGCAGAATTACCCTGCCGGAATATCTACGCGCGTTTTCAGGATTAAAGAAAAAAATAATTGTTGCTGGTTTATATAACCATTTAGAAATTTGGGATGAAGTCACCTGGAATAAATATAAGGGGGAGAGTGAAAAAAATAGCAATGCGATCGCGGAAGAAATGGGTGATTTAGGAATTTAAACGGATATGTCTTATCAGCATATCCCCGTCATGCTAGACGAAGTTATTAAATATTTAAAACCGCGATTAGGAAAAAAATATATTGATTGTACTTTGGGTGGCGCCGGTTATACCGTCGCCCTCGCCAAGAAGCTTGGCAGTCAGGGCAAGGTTATCGGAATCGATCTCGATGAATTAGCGATTAAAAATGCCCAGACTTTAATTAGTGAACAGAAATTGTCAAATATTATTCTGATTAATGATAACTTTAAAAATCTAAAAACGATACTTTCGGAAAATTTCCCGGCTGACAGCAAGTTTGACGGAATCGTGTTTGATCTCGGCTTATCATCAGCTCAGCTTGATGACGAAGCTCGCGGCTTTTCTTTCAAGGGCGACCGTCCGCTTGATATGTCATTCGGTCCGGCGAATCAAAGTTCGACTGAAGAAATTATCAATCGCTATCCGCTGCTTGAATTAACCAGGATTTTTCGGGAATACGGAGAAGAGAAGCATGCTTATCGAATCGCGAAAGCGATTGTCGAAGCCAGGCGAAACCAGAGAATAAAGACGACAGCTGATTTGACGGCGATAATCGAGAAAGCTATCCCTTTCCGCTACCAATCGAAAATTCATCCGGCGACCAGAGTATTCCAAGCTCTAAGGATGGAAACTAATGAGGAACTCTCGAGCTTGTCAGAAGTTCTACCGGTAGCAGCCAGTTTTCTCAAGCCACTCGGGCGCCTAGTAGTAGTTTCTTTCCATAGCGGCGAAGATAGAATCGTTAAAAGATTTTTTAAAGGAGAAGAGGGCCTTAAAATATTAACCAAGAGACCATTAGTGCCGACAGAGGCAGAAACAGAAAATAACCCTCGGGCGCGGAGCGCGAAATTGCGCGCCGCCGAAAAAAATCGATAATTTTTAAATCAATATAATTTCGTTCCCCTAGTATGACCAAAGTTATTAATTATTATCAAGCCTCGTCCGCTACGGCCACTAAGAGCAAACGTTTAAATTTAAAATGTTTCAACTTCGGATTAGCCCTTTTAATCATCGGCTTTGGTATTTTTTATCTGATTAACGTCAGCGATTTGACAGTTAAGGGCTTTGCGCTTAAAGAGCTTAAGACGCAGGTGGGCATCTTAGCAAGTGAAAAACTTGATAACGAGGAAAAGATTAATAACCTCCAGTCGTATTATTCCCTAAGTTCCCGTACTCAAAAATTAGACATGGTAGCCATCGGTGAAATTGATTATCTGTCCGTCCCGGCAACTATCGTGGCCCGCAAGTAGCTTATTTTATTAGGAATTCTCAGGTTGTATGTGGCGTGACTTAAAAAATAAATGTCGTCCAGAAACAAATAAGATTAGTCTCAATCGTCTCCGTTTAGTCGTGGCGATTATTTTTTTATTGTCTGGTGCCCTAGTTTATAAATTATTTGCCATCCAAATAGGGCAGTTTGATCTTTATACCGCCCTCGCTTCTTCGCAGCATCAGGTTTATAGCCAACTGAAGCCCGAACGAGGGAAGATTTTTTTAAGCGAACAAATTAATAATCAAGAAAAGCTATACCCGCTGGCAACCAATAAAGATTTTGCCATGATTTATGCCGTGCCTAAAGAAATATCTAACCCCCGTGAATTGGCGGAGAAATTATATCAATTCTTTGATGAACCTAATCTAGTAAAAGGGCTGTCGACTCCGGCGGCTACCGGTACTCCGGTTTTAACCACCACCATTCCTTTAATCGCCACCGCCACCAAAGAGACATTTATCAATGAGTATTTAAAAAAACTTGATAAGCCGGGTGATCCCTATGAGTCGCTGAACAAAAAATTAGATACTGAGGAACTGCTTAACCTTTTTGCCTTCCTTGCCTCTACTAGCTCGGCGCCGGTCAAAGCCTCTGATTTAGAATTAAGAAACGAAGAGGTCGTTTATAAGAAAACCGCCTCTACTACGGTCAAATTTAGTTTGCCTAGCTTCGGTTTTGATTTGCAGAAATATCGTTATTATCCCGAAAAGGAAATCGGTTCTCATCTTTTAGGCTTTGTTAGTTATGGCGACGAGGAAAGCCGCGGTCGCTATGGTCTTGAGGAATTTTTTAATGATGATTTATTCGGAAAGTACGGCTCTCTAAAATCTGAGAAAGCCGGGAAAAGTAATACGGTAATCGTCAATGACCGGGAATATGTAAAGCCGGAAGCCGGCGCGGACTTAATTTTAACCGTCGATCGTAATATCCAATTCGTCGCTTGTGAAAAATTAAAAGAAGCCGTAAAAAAGCACGGAGCTGATGGCGGTAGCGTCATTATACTAAATCCAAAAACTGGAGCGATTATTGCTATGTGTTCCGTGCCTGATTTTGACCCCAATAATTATAAAGAAGTTGACAATATCAGAGTCTATAACAATCCGGCAATTTTCGATCAATACGAGCCGGGTTCGGTTTTTAAAGTGGTCACGATGTCGATTGCGGTTGATCAAAATAAGGTCACTCCGGCTACGACGTATAAAGATGAGGGACAAATTATGATTAACGGTTGGCCGAAACCGATTCGAAATTCCGATTTTGATACCAAGGGCGGCCATGGGGTCGTCGATATGAACACTGTTTTAGAGAATTCTTTAAATACGGGAGCGATTTTTGCGATGCGGCAAGCCGGTCCGAAGGTCTTTGCGGATTATGTAAAAAATTATGGTTTCGGCGAGCGATCGGGGATTGAACTGGGATCAGAGAGTCCAGGCAACATCGATAATTTATTAAAACCGAAGATAAGAGAAATCGATGCGGCGACCGCCGCTTTCGGCCAAGGTATTGCGGTTACTCCTCTCCAGATGATTATGCCCTACCAAGCGATTGCGAACAAAGGGATACTCATGAAGCCCTTCATAGTTAAAACCATCGTCCGTCCTGACGGAAAAAAAGAAGAAACTATTCCTAAGCAGATCAGGCGCGTAATTTCGGCGCGAACGGCTGACACGATGTCCGCGATGCTTGTAAACGTAGTAGAGAAAGGGCATTCTAGCAAAGCTTATATCCAAGGCTATTATATCGGCGGCAAGACCGGGACGGCGCAGATCGCCACCGCCGGAGGTTATTTACAGAATCAGTACATTCATACCTTTATCGGCATCGCGCCGATTGAAGATCCGAGCTTTGTAATGCTTACCAAGATGGACAGCCCGAAAGATGTTACTTACGCTGAAGGTTCAGTTGTACCTTTATGGAAAGATATCGCCGATTTTATGTTGAAATATTATCAAGTGCCAAAAACCAGAAAATAGTATGAAGAAAATATTGCAATTTAAATTAAAATTTTGGAGCCGGTTGATTTTAAATAAATATCAGCCGGTCGTTATTGGTATAACCGGTTCAATAGGAAAAACAAGTGCCAAAGAAGCTATTTATGAAGTTTTACGCGATAAATTAAGAGTCCGGACCAGCTTTAAGAATTATAATAATGAAATCGGTCTGCCTCTGACGATAATCGGCCGGGAGTCTCCCGGACGGGATTTGTTTGGTTGGGCTGGTGTTTTTTTAACGGCTCTTAAATTATGCCTACTTAAAGATAAAAACTATCCCCAGGTTTTGATTTTAGAAATGGGGGTTGATCGTCCGGGCGATATGGAGTACTTGACCAACATCGCTCCAGTTGATGTCGGCGTAGTGACTGCCGTCAGCTATTCGCATTTAGAATACTTCGGAAGTGTTTTAAATATTAAAAAAGAGAAGCAAGTCATAATTGAAAAATTGGACGCTAAAGGCTTGGCCATTTTAAATTTTGATAACGAACATACTAAAGAAATGGCGAGCGTCAGCAAGGCGCGAATTTTAACTTATGGCTTAAAAGCGGGAGCTAATTTGCAAGCCCAGGATATTGTTTATAATTTTACTAAAGAAGGTTATGATTTATCGGGAATTAATTTCAAATTGAACTATAACGGTTCCATTGTTCCTGTGACTATGAAAAATGTTATGGCGGAAACAGCCCTTTATGCCGCCCTCGCCGCTGCCGCTGTAGCTATTTATTTTGACTTTAATTTAGTTGAAGTCGCGCAAGCTTTGAAAGAATTCAGTCTGCCTAAAGGGCGCATGAATCTACTCCCGGGAATCAAACATACTTTCATTATCGACGATACCTATAATTCTTCACCGGAAGCGGCGCTCGCCGCGGTTGATACTTTACGCCGTGTCAAAATTGACGCCACGGCTGAGAAATATGCCGTGATGGGCGATATGCTGGAAATCGGTAGCTATACCGAAGAAGGCCATCAGTTAGTCGGTAAAAAGATTGCCGAAAGCGGGATTAATCATTTGATTGCCGTCGGAGAAAAAGCGCGCGATTTTATCCGCGGCGCAAAAGAGGCGGGTATGGAAGACGATTATATCTTTTATTTTGATAAGCCAGAAGAAGCAGCCAAGTTCTTGCAGAATAGGATCAAAGCTGGAGATGTTTTATTAATCAAGGGTTCACAGGGCGCGCGCATGGAAAAAGTCGTTAAAGAATTGATGGTCGAGCCGGAGAGAGCCGAGGAGTTAATTGTGAGGCAAGGGAAGGAATGGGAAAATAAATAGAGAACAGTTTAAATAAACAATAGCAGTAGCCTAAAATTAAGACCCCTGTTTCGACAGAGGTTTTTATTTGAGTGCTGTTAATAGTATTTGATTTTTTGGCTTTTTCCGAGTAGTATAAAAAACAGAAAATAATAGGTAATTAATATAGAACTTTAAAAAGGAGGGAGTATGCAAATTAGAAATATTGCTTTTAGTAATTGTTTTTTGTCCGCCGGGTCACTTAATTTTTTTCGTGATGGCTATTGGTATGATGATTGGTTTAAGGTTTTGGTGCCTGGGTTCAAGGTGATAGACAAAATTTCTTTTGTCGCTAAGACAACAACCCTGAATCCTCGTATCGGCAATATGCCTCTAGATAAAAATTTTAGACCGCAAGAATTAAAACCAAAGTGTATTAAGGTTTATCCGTTTAGCGGTACTATTCTAAATGCGGTAGGTCTTAGTGGCCCGGGAGCTAAAGTTTTGTTCGAAGCTAATGAATGGCAAAAACTTACTCAGCCATTTTTCATTTCTTTTATGGCTGTTGGTTCAAGCCAGACAGAGAGGATTGATGAAATGAAAGGCTTCGTCGATCTTTTGTCCGCTTATTTGGATAAATTTATTGTGCCGATTGGTCTGCAAATTAATGTTTCTTGTCCTAACGCTGGGCACAATACAGCCGATTTGGCTCGAGAAGCAATAATGTTTTTAGAACAAGCTGCTAGCTTAGGAATTCCCATTGACTTGAAAGTTAACACTTTGGTTCGCACCGAAGTTGTTAGGGAGGTCCAGGATAGTCGCTTGTGTGATGTTTTAACTATATCTAACACAATCCCTTATGGCACAGTGGGGGTTAATTGGGAAAAACTTTTTCACCAAAAACAATCACCGCTGCAAAAATTTGGTGGAGGTGGTTTATCTGGAAAAATAATCTTACCTCTAGTCCTAAGAAAAATTTCCGAGTTAAGATCATCTGGGATTATTCTTCCTTCCAAAGGTAGTGGTGGAATATTGCGTGCTTCCGATGTTGAGGCTATGAAAATAGCTGGTGCAAACGCGGTGGAAATTGGTAGCGTTCTAATACTGCGTCCTTGGCGCGCTAAAGGCATTATCGAAAAAGCAGAGAGTATTTTTTAAAAAAAGCCCCGGGCATAATGGGCTTTTTATAAAGAATATGGCTTGGTTCGAGGGCTTAAATTGTGATATTTAACTCCTCTTTGAGAACACGGTTCATTTCTGCAACCGGGTCGGATGCTTCAAGGAGTTGGCGGCCCATAACCAATTTGGTTGCGCCATTGGCGATGGCTCCGGCGGGCGTTCCGGTACGGTTTTGATCCTGCTTGTCTTTTCCTTCGGAGCGAATACCAGGAGTAACAAATTCTTTATCCGGATATTTTGCCTTTAAGGCAGAGACTTCTTCGGGCGAACAGACGAAACCATGTGCACCAGCACGATCAGCAATCTCTGCCAGTTTCAAAACCTGGTCGAAGGGCCGACGGGTGAAGATTTCTTCACTTGTTTTTTCGTCGATCGAGGTTAAGACGGTAATAGCCAGGACTTTTGTTTCTGTTCCTTCCAGCTCTTTTATAGCCGCCTTGATCATTTCTCCGCCCCCTGAAGCATGGACGGTTACCGCCCAAGGAGGACACGCCTTGAGTCGGCGACAGGTATTGGCGACCGTATTGGGGATGTCATGACCCTTCAAGTCTGCCATTACGCGACCGTAAACAGAAAGTTCAGGTAGCAGATTCTCGATGCCTTTAGCAAATAGCAGATCGTTTACTTTCAGGATCGCACCGGTGGTTCGTAATTGATCAGCCAGGGGCAGAATATCGTCCCAACTCTTTCCGTCAAAGGCGACTATTATGGGATTTTTTTCTTCCGCCTCCTTTGAACAACGTTGCATAAAGCCCTGGTTGATGAGTTGCTTTCTGACATCATGCAAGGTCATACCCGGCCAGACCGGCATTTCGCAACCATGTTTGGGCAGGTATTTTTTCCAGCCTTGTTGACGGTCAACGAGAACAACCAGTGTTTGTAAATCAAGGTTTAGCTGTTTGCATATTTGATAGGCGGCTACTTTCGAAGCGCCGTCAGTTATCACATCGTCAATAATGCAAACCGTTTCAAATGGCTTCGGGGCACCGATCATCTTGGCGTCCGCTACCCGGCCCTCCTTGGCTTCGCCACGGATAGTCAGATAAGGAATACCCGTGTTTATCGAAAGGGGACCGGCAAACGCCGAAACAGAGTCGGGGATTTCGATGAAACGTTGCGGTTTGATGCGCTGGAGAGGAATGGCAAATAAATCAGAAATGAATTTAATCGCCTCAGGGTTGTTGCGGGCGTCACGGAGATTGATGTAGACGTCCGTTTTTCCGCCACTTTTCAGGGGTAAATCGCGCTTATCGCTTATTTTTATGAGCCCGTATTGAAGTAGGGCCCTGACGACTTCCGGATGCTCTTCGGGGAAGAGCCACGGGGTAAAAGGAACTTTTTTCATGATTTAATTAGATTTGGTTACTACTGAGTTTGGATAGGATTAGAAATATATATATGTCAAAGAATTAGATTATTTTAATATTTCCTTATTGGTTTGTCAATTTCGCCTTTTATGACTATACTGGTTATATATGGCTATTCTTATTCTTGGCGGCCAAGGCAATCTTGGCACGCAGCTGACTAAAGTTTTTTCCGTTGATTTTGAAACCGTTTCTTGGGATAGGGACGATTTAGACGTTTTGGATTTTCCGCTGCTAGTTAAAAAAATTACCGAACTGAAACCGAGCTTAATAATAAATACTGTTGCCTATAATGCCGTTGACAAATGTGAAGATAAGAAAGAGTACGAGATGGCCTTAAAATTAAACGCAGAGTTGCCGGCAGTGCTAGCTGAACTGGCGCGAAAATTGGGATCCGTTTTTATCCATTATTCGTCCGACTATGTGTTTAACGGGACGGAAGATAAGAAAGAGTTTATTGAAAGCGATACCCAGAATCCGATAAATAAATACGGGGAAAGTAAATTCGCCGGCGAAAGAGAAGTCTTGAAACAAGCGGCGCGCGGTTTAAACTACTATTTGATTCGAACCTCGAAACTTTTTGGTCCCAAAGGGCTGAGCCCGTCGGCTAAACCAAGCTTTTTTGACATCATGCTTGATTTAGCGCAAACTAAAAAGGATTTGACCGTAGTGAGTGAAGAATTAAGCTGTTTTACTTATACTCCTGACTTGGCTGAGGCAACCAAACGTCTTTGGGAAATAGAAGCCCCATTCGGCGTCTATCATTTAGTTAATGAAAATCCGTGCACTTGGCACGAAGCAGCCACTGAATTATTCCGACTTAAGAAATTGGCCGTTGATATGCGTCCCGTGCGGAGTGAAAATCTGCTCCGAGCGGCGCGGCGCCCAAAATTTTCTGTCTTGAAAAATTTGAAAATAAAAAAAATGAGGAACTTCCAGGAAGCGTTGCGGGAGTACCTTTATGATTAATAAACATTTATATAATTAATTATGAGAGGCATTATATTATCGGGTGGTTCAGGTACACGCCTTAAACCACTAACAAAAATAACCAGCAAGCAATTATTGCCGATTTATCATCGGCCGATGATTTATTACCCTCTTAATACTTTGATTAAGGCGGGAATCAAGGAAATACTCATAATCGTTGCCCCGGAAAGAGCCGGTGACTATTTAAATTTACTTGGTTCCGGGAAAGAATTCGGCGTTAAGTTCACGTATGAGATCCAAGACAAGCCTGAAGGCTTGGCCCAGGCGTTTATTATCGGAGAAAATTTTATTGATAATGAAGACGTCGTGATGATTTTAGGTGATAATATTTTTGAGGACGATTTTTCAGAGGAGATAAAAAGTTTTAAGAGCGGCGCGAAAATTTTCGCCAAGAAAGTAAATGATCCGGAAAGATTCGGCGTCGTTAAATTTAACGCGCAAAGAAAAGCGGAAAAAATTGTTGAAAAGCCTAAAGAATATCTCAGTAACTACGCGGTCACCGGTTTGTATATTTATGATAAGCGGGTAATTGAGGTCGCTAAAGCAATGAAAGCAAGCGACCGAGGCGAGCTTGAGATAACGGATGTTAATAATTGGTTTTTAGATAAGAATGAGCTTGAAGTGGCCGAAGTAGAGGGCGAGTGGCTTGATGCTGGGACTTTTGACAGCCTTCTCCGGGCGCAAAATTTTGCTAAAGAAAAGATGGCGGGCAAGATGATTATTTAATAATAAAAACAAATAAAAACAGGCCTGATTTCTCTGGCCTGCGGGCTTTGACGCTTTAGAATTTCTTCTTAATTGTTGCGGTCCGGGGTTTGTCTTGATAAGGTGAGTCGATAACTAAGGAAAAAGTGATTCCACCGCTGGCTGATGGGCCGGAAGAGAAAACCTTTTTCACCTGAGGAATTTCGGCTACTTGGCTCATGAATTCAACTTCGTTACTGGATTTGTCGGCGATGGCTCGCGCTTCTTCTTGAACTTGCTCGAAGGTTTCTTGCTCCTCTGGGTTTATCTTTAGCGTCATGACAAAAATGATTAGTAGTTAGAATGAACAAAGATATTTTTTTGATAATAAAATAAATATAATCCCCAAGTTTTAGTTTGTCAATACTTTTATGAAATTAGTGGTCGGGTTTTTAACTTATAATGATTCCAGCGCCAAGTATTTGGCAGATTTTTTACCGAGCTTGAAAAATGCGCTTAATTTTTTGTCGGCAGACGATTACCGCGTCCTGGTATTTGATAATAGCGAACCGGCCAATAACTTGAATCGGCTGGCTCTGGATAATTTTAATAATGAAAATCCAAATTTTTTAGAATATCTTCATGCCGCCGGCAACTTAGGCTTCAGCCGGGCTTATAATATCCTAATCCACTCAGCCTCAAGGCTGAAAGCTGAGTATTTTTTAGTTATTAATCCCGACACCCTTTTAGAAAAAGAAACTATTAGCGAATTAGTATCTGCTCTAGATAAGGATGTTAGTCTTGCTTCGGTCAGCCCAAAAATTAGGCGCTGGGACTTCGCCGCCAATACTAAAACAAAAATGATTGATTCTTGCGGCTTGCTTCTGAAACCTGGGTTGCGCTTTATAGATTTGGGGCAGGGTCAGGAAGATGACAAGCGTTTTGACAGTTTTTCTATTTTTGGACCATCGGGTGCCGCTGGCTTATTTCGGCTTGAGTCCCTAGAAAAAATAAAAGAAAATGAACAATATTTTGATGAACGCTTTTTTATGTATAAAGAAGATTGTGATTTGGCCTATCGTTTGTCTTTAATAGGCGGAAAGTCAGCCTTGGTCCCCAGTTCTATAATGTACCATGACCGGACAGCGGCCTCATCAGGAGAGGGAATTATAAACAAAGCTCTTGACCGCCGTAAAAAAAGTCGGCAGATTAGAATTTGGTCGTTTCGGAACCAACATCTTATATTTGTCAAACATTGGTCAAAGCAAAATTTTTTAAGCAAGGTATTCATTATTGCCAGAATCATAACTAGTGCTATTTTTGCTCTTATATTAGAGCAATTTCTTCTAAAAGAATATAAAGACATTTTAAATTTCTCTAAGGTATTGACTAATGTAAAATAATATGATAGATTAAGGGTAATTAAAAAGTATTTACAAGTCTATTTTTTTATATGGAAAATTTATTAGAGAAAATGATTAAAGAGGAAAAATCCGAAGAATTGGCGCGTCTTGATGCGATAAATATCGTAAACTCTTTATTCTCCGAATTATTAGATCGTGAAAGGGATATCCTGTCGCGTCGTTTTGGGTTGAAAGGAGATAAAGGGGAAACTCTGGAAAAAATCGGCAGTCTCCATAAATTAACTCGCGAACGGGTCCGTCAGATCGAAGCGGCGAGCATTAAAAAAATCAAAAAATTAGAAACTTTAGAAAGTTCTATCTCGGTTTTAAAGCAGACCGTCCAGAATCTTTTAAGCGAACACGGCGGCCTTATCCGCCGCGATTATCTTTTAGATATTTTAACGGTCATGGCTTTAGAGATTAATAACGAAGCCAACGCTGATGATCCTAATTATGAAAAGAATCGCTCTTCTTATCGCAATCATTTTAACTTCTTGATTTCTAAACTAATGGGCGAAGAACTGGAGTTGGTCGATAATCATGACCAGCTCAACCCCTCTTTTAAGTTAAAAACCGGAGAAATTAACCACCTAGAAGAGTTAGCTAATGATTTATTAAGTAAGATTGAAACTTTAAAGAAGACATATACAACCGAAGAGCTTTTGGATTTATTAAAGAAATTAGATTCTTATAATAAGCACCAAGTTAAGTTTGGCGAGTCTGGCCAAGCTGATATCTCTCCGATTTTCAAGAGTAAAATATTCCCTGATAAGGCTGAATTGATCAATAACAATAAGATTTTATACTCCTTGATGCAGGCGGTTAAGAATTTAGAGCAGAACAAATATGGTGAATGGGGGATTGCCGACTGGGAAGAAATCAAACCGAAAACTGTTAATGATAAAATTTATTTGATTTTAAAGCATGAAAGTAAACCGCTCCATTTCACAGAGATTGCCAAGAGAATCAATGAAATGAAATTCGATAAAAAGGTGGCTAATGCCGCTACCGTCCATAATGAACTTATTCTAGATGACCGTTATGTCCTCATTAGTCGTGGCACTTATGGCCTCAAAGAGTGGTCAAAATAAAGAAAATTCAAGCAACTTATCTATAAAAAACAAGAAATCCAATCCTAAGCGGTTGGATTTTTTGTTTTTTGGGAAAATATGCTAAAATATAGATGTTAATATAATGGAATAAGTATGGATATAGTTATTAACACGACCGGCATTGAACGGTTTTTAAATCTGCCGCCCGACCAGATGTTTTGGGTGTTTTTAGGCAACTTCGGCTGGGTATTTTTAGGGATTATTTTTTTGATCGGCGCCCGCGATGTCTGGTTGTATTATGTTCAATACAAATGGAGAAAAACCCATAAATCCATCCTTCTAGCTATTGATATACCTAAAGGGAACGAGCAGTCTCCGAAAGCGGTTGAAAATATGTTTACCTATTTAGGAGGAGCCCATGGTTCTCAGAATTTTTATGAGAAGTGGTATGAGGGAATGTACCAGAAGTCATTCAGCTATGAAATCGTCAGTCTCGAAGGTTATACTCAATTTTTAATCAGGACGCCGATTGAATTTCGTAATTTAATTGAATCGTCCGTTTATTCTCAATACCCGGACGCCGAGATTTCAGAGGTTGATGATTATACGGAAACCGTTCCGCAACGCTGGCCGGACGAGGAATGGGATATTTTTGGGACTGAATTCATCCTTCAGAATCCTTGGTATTTTCCGATTAAAACTTATGAAGAGTTTGAACATAAGTTTGGCGAAAGCGAAACCCAATTCAAGGATCCAATGGCGTCTTTAATGGATCTCTGCGGTTCTTTGCGTGCGGGCGAACAATTTTGGTTCCAGATGATTGTTGTCCCGACCGGTTTCGATTGGGTAACTTCTATCCAGAAAGAAACTGACAAATTAATGGGTCGCAAAAAAAAGGCAAAACCGTCCTTAGTGACTCAAGGATTAGGCGCGCTCGGCGATTTGAGTGAAGTAGTTTTCCCAATTTGGGGCGACATTGATTCGAGTAAAAAAGATGATAAGGGCGATAAGAGAACCATGCTCGACCTTACTCCGAAAGAGAAGCGGGAAATTGAAGGCATGAATTTGAAAGCGATTAAGCTTGGTTTTGAAACTAAAATACGCATTCTTTATGTCGCCAAAAAAGAGGTTATGAACAAGGCGAAAGTAATTAACGGCTTTGTCGGCTATATAAAGCAATTCATGTCTTTAGATCTCAATAGCTTTAAACCCGATTTAAAAATAACCTTTACTAAGACGGTTTATTTCCTGACTAAGTCGCGTTTGATTGAAAAGAAAAGGAAGCTTTTCCGCAACTATGTTAATCGTTCAACATACGGTCGAAAACCATTTTTATTGAATATTGAGGAACTTGCCACTCTTTGGCATTTTCCGGTTGAAGCGAACGTAAAATCACCCTTAATCCAAAAGGCTCCTGGCCGCAAAGCCGACGCTCCCTCTTCCTTGCCTTTGGCCGAAGAAACGGCGCCGCTCCCGGCTGATATTTTCAGCGGCCTGAAGAATAAATCTGAACAAAGCTCCTCTCTGTCCAGCTCAGGACATGATTTGTCTGCGGACACGCCGCCCCCTAATTTACCATTTGTTTAAATTAATAACATGCGCATTGGCATCGATGCTCGCTTCTATGGCCCAGTAGGCAAAGGTCTAGGCCGTTATACTCAAGAAGTGGTTGATAATATTATGAAAATTATGAGCGCTGATCCGCTCCGTCAGCCGGTGGCGGGCGAGAGAGGAGGCGCTAATTTTGATTTTGTTATTTTTTTAAGCCCGGAAAATTTCGATGAGTTCATCTGTGAACAGGGCAATGTTAAGAAAGTTTGTTTAAAAATACCCTGGTATTCCTGGCAAGAACAGCTCTTGATGCCTTTTTATCTCTGGCGAGAAAAATTAGACCTAATCCATTTTCCGCACTTCAATGCCCCGCTGTTTACTCCGACGAAATTCGTTGTGACTATCCATGATCTTATTTTGACACATTTTCCGACGCGCCGTGCCACTACGCTTAACCCTTTTATCTATTATTTAAAAAGTTTAGCTTACCGCTTGGTTATCTTCGGAGCTATTAGAAGAGCAAAAAAAATAATTACCGTTTCCGAATTTACAAAAAAAGATTTAATAGCACAGTTTAGGGTCAAAGCCGCTAAAATAGTCGTGACCTATGAAGGCGTATCAAACCTAGCCAAGGGGAGAGATTCTTTGTTCGTCGCTAAATTAGATAATCAAGAAACGCTGAAACAGTATCATATTGCCAATAACTTTTTGCTTTACGTTGGCAATGCTTACCCCCATAAAAATCTGGAAGTTTTACTTAAAGTCTTCGCTAAGCTTCTTCTGCGCCAGCCCGATTTGCGCCTAGTTCTGATCGGCAAGGAAGATTATTTTTATAACCGGGTCCATGATAGCGCCCGTGCCTTGAATCTTTGGCAAAAAGAAAATATTGATAGTCCTGTGGTCTTTCCTGGTTATGTCTCCGATGCTCAGTTAGAGGTTCTCTATCGAGAAGCGCGTGCGTATATATTTCCTTCACTTTATGAGGGGTTTGGCTTGCCGCCGCTTGAAGCGATGGCTCGGTCTTGCCCGGTAGTAAGCTCTAATCGGTCCGCTTTGCCTGAAATCCTTGGTTCAGCCGCCTTATATTTCAACCCTGAAGATGAGAATGAAATGCTAGAAAAAATTTGGCAAATTTTGAGCGAGGAAACTTTAAGAGAATCTTTGATTACTCAGGGATTAGAGCAGGTAAAAAAATATAGTTGGTGGCAATGCGCTGACCAGACCCTTATGGTTTATCATCAAGTCCTACATGTTTAGTAAAAAACCACAACCAAATATAGTCCAGCCCCCGAAAAGGATAGAGCCCTCTGGTTTTATTGTTGATTTGCGCCAAAAAGTAAACCAGGAAATAAAGCGCGAAGCGGCTTTCATCGATAAAAAAGCTGATAAGTCGAAGATTAAGCTAGCTAGGATCGAAGAAAAATTAGCCCGGAAAATGGAAAAAGAGTTTGAGGTTTTAGAGAATAAAGCTAAAAAAATAAAACCCAATCTGCTTAGGTTAGGGCAAGAGCCCGCGCACAGAAAGAAAAAGCCGTCCCAATCCTTCTTTTCGCGTTTTCAAAATTTTCAGATTTCCTGGCGCCTGACGGAAGAACGCAGCCTTTGGTCACGTGTTTTTGAAAATGAAGCAAAAAAATTCAAGAAGGCAGCCAGGTTGAATGTTAAAAAAAACAAGCAGCTCTCAGAATTAGAAAACCGAGTAGCGGTCGCGGAAACAAAAGCGATTTGGTACCGTTCTATTTTCTCCTTTGTCTTAGTTTTAATTTTAATCATCGTTCCGCTTAAGCTTTTATCCTATTTTGAATTTTTAGATTTAGGAGGTCTAGAAAAGAAAATCCTCGGACGCTCCCAATTAGCTTTGAATAATTTACTAGCAGCGACTGATGCGGCAACAAAAATGGATTTTGTTTCGGCTGATTCAGAATTTCAAAATGCAGGCAATAATTTTTTAGCCGCTCAGGAAGAATTGAATAAAATTAATGATTCTCTGCTATCACTCGCATCTTTATCTAGCGATCCGAAATTAAAATTGGCTGCCGAGAGTAAAAAATTCTTGCAAGCGGGCACAATCATCTCATCTTTCGGGCGCAACCTAGTCTTAGCAACCGATAGCTTATTTGGCGGCGATAAAGAGAGTTTTTCTGTTTCGCTTGATCGCTTCACTTATTACGGCGGCTTGGCAGTCAATGACGCTAAAAATTTAGAGAAAGAATTATCCAAGATAAATCCAGCTAACCTGCCCAGCCAGTATCAAGAAAAGTTTTTGAGTATTACTAAGCAAACTGGGCTCTTAGCCGATAATTTAGAATCTTTCGTCGCGGCGGCTTCTAAATTCAAAGATGTTTTAGGGGCGACGCAGGATAAGCGTTATCTTTTAGTATTTCAAAATAACTCTGAATTGCGAGCGAGCGGCGGCTTTTTGGGCAGCTACGCGCTTGTGGATATCCGCGACGGCAAAATCCGTAACTTAGAAGTGCCGGGCGGCGGATCCTACGATACTGAGGGCGGAATGAATGTCCGCGTGGTCGCTCCTAAGCCATTATGGCTCGTCAATCCGCTTTGGCATTTTTGGGACGCTAATTGGTGGCCGGATTGGCCGACGACGGCTAAGAATTTAATGTGGTTTTATGAGAAGAGCGATGGTCCGACAGTCGATGGCGTCATTAGCGTCACGCCGACAGTCATTGAAAGGCTATTGGAAATTACCGGGCCGATTGACTTAACAGCTGAATATGGGCTGACGATTGATTCTAATAATTTTTGGGAAACAGTCCAAAAGATAGTCGAGCAAAAAAATCTTGCCAAAACTAATCCGGAGGCGATTATCGGCGTACCAGCGACTTCAACCCCTCTCCAATCTATCTTGCCGTTAAAACAAGGGCTAACCGAAAATAGCGCTAATAAACCGAAAAAGATTATTGGCGATTTAATGGCTAAGATTTTAGAAACTTTGCCCAAAAAATTGAATAAAGGAAATTTAGTAAAGATTTTAGCTTTATTTGAAAATAGCTTGTCTGAAAAGCAGGTTCTGTTTTATTTTACCGATCCGCCTTTAGAAAGCGAAGCGGCGAAGCGAAATTGGGCCGGAGAGATAAAGGATACTGCCCGTGATTATCTCTTGGTAGTGAATACAAATATTGCCGGACAGAAGTCAGATCGCAAAATGACAGAAAAAATAGAGCATTTCAGCGAAGTAGCTGAAGACGGCTCAATTACGGATACGGTTCAGATTACGCGCACGCACACAGGCGTAAAGAACGAACCTATGACCGGCGTCCGCAATGTTGATTGGTTGAGAATTTATGTCCCGCAAGACAGTGAACTTTTGCTGGCCGAAGGATTTAAGTCTCCCGAGAATAAATATTTTGATGAAAAGCCCGACCCAAGCTGGGAAGAGAATCAGAGTTTAGAAAAAGAGAACAGGGCTTTGATTGACGAAAACAGCGGCACTAAGGTTTATACGGAGAATAATAAAACGGTTTTTGCTAATTGGGCGATGGTTGATCCGGGAGAAAGCGTAGTACTGACAGTCAAATATCGCTTGCCGTTTAGCTTTTTAGATAGGGCGCCAGAAAGTAATTGGTTAACGAAAATAAACGCCTTTTTAAATTCAGAACAAGTTGATTTAACCCCTTATAGCTTTATGGTGCAAAAACAGCCAGGCGCTAAAGCCAGCGAGTTTACCAGTCGCCTTAGCCTGCCAAAGACTTGGTCGGTTTTTTGGCGTTATCCGGAAAATTTGATCGGAGAGGCCGGCTGGGAAATTAGCGATCAGTTAGACGCTGATAAATATTGGTCTGTTTTAATTAAAAAATAATTATTTATCTATATGGCGGAAGCAAAAAAAATCAAAAAAACACTGCGTATCGACCAGGAAAAATCATCCGGTTTGTCAGCCTTTGTCGAGCGCCCAGTGCCGACCGATAAAGAAGTCTCAAGCTTTGAGCGCGTAGTCGGCCGGGAAATGCGCAATCAAGAGATCGATAATAATTTATCCGCTATTTATACCGATAAGAAGGGAGGCTTAATGAATGTCCAAACGATGAAAATAAAACATCGCCAGCTATTTATTATCCGCCTCTTTAGGAATTTGCTTATTTTGGCACTTTTGCTTGGCGCGGTTTATTTTGCTTATTCTTATTTTTTCGACCGCACGAACGATTCCAGCTCCTTAGAAATTAAAATTAGCGCTCCAGAAAAAGTTTTGGCCGGCGAAGAATTTTCTTATAAGATCGAGTATCATAATCCCAGTAAATTCGCTTTGACTAAAGTTAATCTCGAAATCCAGTATCCCGAAAATTTTGTGTTGGTCGGCAGCTCTATAACTCCACAAAACGGAGACTATGGTTGGCTTTTGCCTGACATCGATCCTGGCGCCAGCGCTTCGCTTTCGATTACCGGGAAACTAATTAACAAGCCAGATTCAGTAAATATCATTTCCGGAAGATTGAGCTACGTGCCCCTTAATTATTCAAGCCAATTCAAGAAAGAAGCTTCCGCTTCGACTTTAGTGACCGGACCAGGTTTCCAGGCTGATTTAGAATATAATAGTACTGCCTTCTTGAACCAAGATAATGCGATTACGCTCATTATTTCTGACGTTGCGAACAACTACTTAGGTGATTTTAATCTGACCTTCTCTTTGCCCGAGGAAACCAATGTCTCCGCCGCTTCCAGTTCTGATAAAGTATCCAGCTCCTCTGATTTAACAGCTAAGAAAATTACCGTTACCAAATCGGGCGGAGTTAGTTGGCAAATTAGCGGCGTGAGCCAGGAACTGGGCCGCCAGGAAATTCCTTTCAATTATAAAATCGGCGCTAAATTAGATAATCCGGAAATTAGCGTCCGCCTGGAAAAGAAATTAGAAGACGGCCAGTCTTACATTTTTTGGGAAAAAACTATAAAGCCGACTCTCGTAAAAAGCGATTTAAATCTTACCCTGTTCATTAACGGTTCTAAAAATGATAACGCCATAAATTTCGGGCAAGCGCTGAATTATACGCTTAGTTATAATAATAAGGGCGATAATACTTTTAAGGAAGTAATTATTATGGCGGCTTTAAACGGCGATTTTTTAGATTTTAATTCCCTGAATATGGAGAAGCCGGGGGAAGTGCGTGGGAATACGATTATTTGGACAAAAAATGAAATTCCAGAATTAGCAGAAATCAAACCGGGCCAGGAAGGGGAAATAAATTTTTCTTTGAATCTCTTGGCGTTTAAAGAAGGCGATTTAGGCAAAGATCTTAATGTTACCTCTTACGCCCAGTATGGGGTCAATAACCGGACTGTTAAGGGGGAAGATAATAAAAGTAATACTGTAATTAGCAAAATAAATAGTGATTTAAGTTTGAGTGAACAGATCCGTTATTTCAATGATGATAATCAGCCCGTCGGTTCCGGTCCCTTACCGCCTAAAGTGGGCGAGAAAACCGGATTTAAGGTTTATTGGGTCGTTAAAAATAATTTACACGAGCTCACGGAAACGCGTGCGGTCTTTACTTTGCCGAATAATATTGAATTCGATGACAAAACCTCTACGAATGTCGGTACTATTACCTATGATCCTAATGCGCGTCAGGTAGTTTGGGAAATCGGTCGTTTGCCGGTTTCTGTCTATCGCGCCGATGCAGAATTTGGTATCAGTATCACACCGATGGAGAACGATCGTAATAAAATTTTAGTAATATCACCGGGTTCGACAGTCAGTGCTACTGATACAGAGACGAAAAATGTCATTACTAAAAAAACCGGGCCGAAGACGACTAAATTAGAAGATGATGATATCGCCGGCATGAGTAATTCCGGAAGAGTGCAGTAATTTATGTTTAAAATTTCGAAGATAACTAAAAAAGGAGTTCGTTTGGGGTCTTTAAAAACCGCCCATGGTCTTTTAAAGACGCCCTTCTATATGCCCGATGCGACGCGCGGTTTTATAAAATTAACGGCCAATAACGAAGTAGCACAAACGGGTACAAAAGCGCTGGTAGTTAATACCTTTCATCTTTATTTGCAGCCCGGTCTTGAAATTATTGGTAAGGCGGGCGGTATCCATAAATTTATGAATTGGCCTGGGCCGCTTTTATCCGATTCTGGCGGTTTCCAGGTCTTTTCGCTTATCCATAAGAATCCTAAATTGGGTAAAATAGAAAATGATAAGGTCACCTTTCGGTCGCCGCTCGATGGCGCTCGCCATGAACTGACGCCAGAGAAATCAATCCAGATTCAGTTCGCTTTGGGAACAGATATGATGGTTTGTTTAGACGACTGCCCGCCTAATGAATTTTCCCGTCCCGATTTAGAGTTAGCAGTAGCGCGTACTATTAGTTGGGCAAAAAGATGTAAAGCGGAATATTTGAGGCAGATAAAAAAAAGGAAGCTAAAAGGCGTTAAAAAACCGCTGTTATTCGCGGTTATTCAGGGCGGGGCGGAGATAGATTTGCGTGAACACTGTGCTCGAGAATTAGTTAAAATCGGTTTCGACGGTTATGGTTTTGGCGCTCGTCCTATAGATCAAGACGGCAATTTTTTAGAAGAAGTGCTGGCTAAAACCGCTAGCTTTATTCCAACTAGCGCTCTGCGTTTTGCTTTAGGTATTGGTACGCCGGAGGATATAATCCGCTGCGCTCAGATGGGCTGGGACATGTTTGATTGCGTTATCCCGACACGCGAGGGTCGCCACGGAAAATTATTTTTTCCGGACAAGCGGGGAGTATATAAAAACTATCAGACGATTAATATCAATAACGCCCGTTTTGGACGCGACTTTACGGCGATTAATAAAAAGAGTAAGATAAGCGAGCTGAAAAAACATTCTCGAAGCTATCTTTACCACCTCTTTAAGTTGAAAGAAATTCTCGGGCAAAAATTCGCCAGCCTGAATAATCTGGAATTTTATCAGAATCTGTTGAACAAGATCCGTACCTCTAATTTTTAAAACGTAATGGTGAAGAAAATGTAAGTTTCTAAAATTATGATGCAATTAATTTTTTTTGCGGTTTCGCTTTTAGTTCTGCTCTTGGGCCACGCCGCTTTTGGTTTCATTTTAATAAAATTATTTCCGCAAATCCAGTTTTTTAGCAGCTGGGGAGCAGGCATATTAATTTTATTTTTGTTTTTAAGCTCGGTTGTTTCTTCCTACTTGATTCATAAGTGGGACAACGTCTTTACTCGCTGGTATTACATCTTGTCCGGTTTCTGGATCGGCCTTTTGGCAAATTTCGGCGTCACGACGATTATCGTCCTGCTGCTTAAGCTGGTTAATTTTTATTTTCATCTCTCTCTGCCGCTAATCGTTTTCAAATTAATTTTCTTCGGCGGCGCCGGTTTGCTTTCTTTCTTCGGGCTCTATAAAGCTTGGCTGCCAAAAGTTACTAGCTATGAAGTAGCAATCAAAGACTTGCCGGAGAGCTGGCAAGATAAAGTCATAGTGCAGATTTCTGATGTGCATTTAGGCCCAGTTTATCGAGAAAGGTTTTTCGGGCGCTTGCTGGCTAAAGTTCAGAAGCTTAACCCGGAAGCGGTTTTTATAACCGGTGATTTATTCGACGGCATGGAATCTGATTTCGCCTGGCTTAATCACCCCTTTACTAAGTTGTCGGTCCCGAAAGGAATATATTATTCTTTTGGAAATCATGATTTATATCTGGGCTTTAATTGGGCTATGGCTCTTTTGAAAGATAACCCGGTAATTATTCTTGATAATAAGATGGTGATAAAAGACGGCCTGCAAATCATCGGTATTAATTATTCTTTCAATAAAGATTTCGATTTAGAAGCGGCGATCTTAAACCAAGTAGGATACAGCAAGGACAAGCCGAGCATACTTTTGTTCCATGAACCAAAAAATATCGATTTGGCTGAAAAGGCGGAGATCGACCTGCAATTATCCGGGCACACCCACAATGGGCAGATTTTTCCTTTAAATTATTTAGCGAAGCTATTTTATAAAGGTTTCGGGCACGGCCTTTTTCAAAATGGCGATTTTTCCTTGATTGTCAGCCGCGGCGCCGGTACTTGGGGACCGCCGATACGCACCAGCGGCCAAAGCGAAATTATTAAAATTACTATCAAAAAGAAATAAAATGAATTTATCTAAGCTATCAAGTATTTTACAATCCGAACCGAAGTATCGTTTCTCCCAAGTCAATAAAGCGATTTGGCAGGATTTTATTTCCCATTGGTCGGAAGTTTCCAGCCTACCTAAAAGTTTGAGGGAAAATTTGGAAAATGAATGCCCCCTGGAAATCAGCGCCGAGGTTGATAAAAATAACAGCCATAATAAAAGTGTTAAAGCTCTGATTACGCTCCACGACGGAGAGGCAATCGAAACCGTGCTTATCAGGCAGAAAGAAAAACGGAATACGGTCTGCGTTTCTTCCCAAGTAGGCTGCCCCTTGGCTTGTGAATTTTGCGCGACGGGTAATTTCGGCTTCCGGCGTAATTTAAAAGCCGAAGAAATTGTTGATCAGGTAGTTTTTTGGTCGCGTTATTTAAAGGCGGAGAAAAAAGGCGAGAAGGTTGATAATATAGTGTTTATGGGAATGGGTGAACCTTTTTTAAATTATACGGAGTTTATCAAGGCGGCGAAGTTTTTAAATAATCCAGAAACTTTGAATATCGGTTCAAGAAGGATGTCAGTTTCTACGGCCGGAATCACGGAGGGCATAAAGCGCTTAGCCGGAGAAAAATTACAGATTAATTTGGCTATTTCTTTACATGCGGCTAATGATAACGTCCGCCGAGATCTAATGCCTATAGCCGTTAAATATAATCTCCATGAAATTATCAAGGCCGTGGATAATTATATTACTAAAACCGGAAGGCGCGTTATGTTCGAATATTTGATGATTAAGGGCGCTAATGACAGCGACAAGGATGCTTTTGATCTTATAAAGCTTATGAAAAAGCCGCTATATATCGTTAATTTGATTCCGTATAATCCCACGGGCCGCTTTCAGCCGTCTAAGAAAGAGCGAATAGAAAAATTCAAGAAGATTCTTGAGGAGGCGGGCGTGGCCGTTACCGTGCGCTTAAGCTTCGGCGCGGATATTAATGCCGCTTGCGGGCAGTTGAGAGGCAGAAAATAAATTAGCCAAAATCGTTAAACGGTTTATCCTAAAATATGTTTAAGAATAAAGCAGGAATAATTATCGCTATTTCCGGCGGGCCTGGGACAGGGAAGTCGTCGCTTGTGCGCCGTCTCGCCGATTATTATAAAGCCGAAGCCCTTTTTGAGGGCGAAGAAAAAGATTTTCCAGAAACAGTCAGAGAAGGTATAAAAACCGGCCAAAAGCAATTAGCGACCCGGATGTATTTCCGCAATAAAACATTCGGGCAATATTTGGAAGCGCTTAATCACAAGAAAGCGGGCCGTCTGGTCTTCTTAGATAATTTTTGGCTAGTCAATGAGGTTTGCTGCCGCGAATTTTTAGCCGACCCATTTGAAAAAGAGCTGATGTCTCGCGCGACCGCTCTCGACCGCCAAATTTTTCCCTGGCCGGACCTGATCGTTAGCTTAAAGGCCAGTCCGGAAAAAATTAAAGAGTTTGTCTTGGCGCGGGGACGGACGTTTGAGATTGATAATGATTTTTTAGAAAGATACGCGGCGATACATGGTGTCCATGATGATTATCTTAAGAGTTTTCAGATTGAAAATGTCTTGTTTATCGATCGCAGCGCCCTTGATTTTAAAAAAGAAGAAGATTTTTTATGGCTGGTTAAAATGATCGAAGAAAAATTAAATGAATAAGAAAATAAAATTAGCTAATCGGGATATAAACTATACTTTAAAAGTCAGTCACCGCGCCAAACGTCTTCGTTTGGCGGTTTATTGTAATGGCGATTTGGTGGTTACGCAACCTCGATTTTTAAAATCAGAAATAGTCGATAATTTTATCCGCGCTAAGGCGAATTGGATTTTAAAAAAGATAGATGATTCCAGTCGGGCAAAAATGAATCCGCTGAATTCTCTCACTAGGCGCGATTATCTAAATAACCGGGAGGCGGCGCGCAAGCTTATCCTCGAGCGCCTAGAATACTTCAACAATTTTTATAATTTTAAGTATAAACGGGTAATGATTCGCGATCAAAGAACGCGCTGGGGCAGCTGCTCGCATCAAGGGAGCCTTAATTTTAATTTTCGCATTTTTTATTTGAAAGCTGAGGTTCGCGATTATGTTATTGTCCACGAGCTTTGTCATCTCCAAGAATTCAATCACTCCGCCCGTTTCTGGAAGTTAGTTGCTCGAACTATTCCTAATTTTTGCGCTTTGCGTCGAGAGCTAAAAAATAAGGGAGCATCACGATGATCTGTGAGGCTCCCTATGGGGAAAAAAGGAAGATACGCTTCCTAGTCGAACCATGATTCCTGGTCAAACTAGGGTATTCGCGCATCTTTTTGGGTAGAAAATTGTCAGATCATCACGAGTCTCGTTTGCTCGCTTGTCTTGGTTTTTCTCTCAAGTATTTTAAATAACTTGATTTCTTGATTTTGGTAGTAAATATATTAGCATTATTATTAGTAATTGTCAATAGTTAGAGAATCAATTTTTTATTATTAATTTATTTTGCTAATTTTAAACAAATAATATAAAAATAAATCTTGTCATGCTTTGAGTCGTTATAATCGTATTAATTAGCAGGCTTAGTTATTATTTGTTATAATTAAGTTATTAAAATTAATATTTAAATTTATGTTTACTTTATCTTCACTGCCATTTGAAAAATCAGCCCTTGAACCCCATATTTCTGCTAAAACTTTAGAATTTCATCATGGCAAACATCACCAAGCTTATGTTGACAATCTTAATAAATTGATTGCAGGGACAGAACTGGAAACCGCCAGTTTGGAAGATATAATTTCCAAGACCTTGGGGAGTGCTAATCAGGCGACGATTTTCAATAACGCCGCGCAAGCCTATAACCATGATTTCTTTTGGAAAAGTCTGCGTCCTCTGGCCGAACCAATGGAGCCAAATTCCGAGCTTTTGTCTTTAATTAATGAATCCTTCGGCAGTTTGAAAATTTCTATAATGAATTCAAAACAACGTCTCTCAGCCAATTCGGTAGCGGCTGGATTTGGCTGGTGCGCGACGGCCTGAAACTAAAGATTGTAAAAACGGCGAACGCGGACACTCCGCTGGTTCATGGGCAGAAGCCGCTTTTGACAATTGATGTTTGGGAACACGCCTATTATCTTGATTATCAGAATCGCCGCGGTGATTTCGTAGAGGGAGTTTTAAAGAATCTGTTGAATTGGGAATTTGCGCAAGCTAATCTCTAAGCAGCTTTTAAATTATTATAATAATTATGTATCAAAATCCTTACGCTAAGATCAAGCCAAAAACTTTCCGCCCCTATACCGAATTTTATTTAATCAGACATTGCCATCCCGACTATACGAAGGAAAAAAAATTAGGTGAGCAGAAGATGCCGCTCTCTCGAACCGGTTTGAATCAACGCCGTTATTTAACCAAAAAATTGCTTAGTTTGAAATTTGATAAAGTTTATGCGAGCGAATTAGTGCGCGCCCAAGAAACCGCCTTGGTTTATGCGCAAAAGAAGCATAAAGAAATTCTAATTGATAAGCGTCTGAATGAGATCGATTGGACGCACTGGTTTCGGATTAAATATTTTAATATGTCCGAAAAGAACCGTGAAAATAGGCTCAAACATCATCGCGATCTCGACCGCCAGCTTAATAAGATGCAAACTGCCGCGCGCCGCGCCTTAGCCGAAATTTATAAGAGCAGCAAAGGGAAGAAAGTCGCGTTGTTTTCCCACGGTAATTTTATCAAAGCGCTGGTTACCGGTATTTTAGATGCGGATGTAGTCGGGTTTTTATCTTTAGAAATTTTTCAATCCTCGATTACTAAATTAGTGGTCGATCGCGATGGTTATATTAAAATCAATTATATTAATGATATTGGTCATTTGCCCGCGCCGCCGGACGAAGATTTATTCTTAACCTTAGTTGATTAAAAAACCAAATGCCAAAAAAATATTTCCAACCTAACCTACTATTCTTAATTGCCGGCGTGGCGATTATCAGCCTTGGTTTTGGCTTATCAAATAAGGCTGAAGCGGCTTTAGATTTAAGAGGCAGGATACTCTTGCAAGTAGAAAGCCATGGAGAGGCCTGGTATGTTAATCCCGTTAATAATCAACGTTATTATTTAGGCCGTCCGTCCGATGCCTACGCTCTCATGCGCTCTTTGGGCCTTGGTATTTCCAACGCCGATTTTAATTCTTTTTCTGTTAAAGCGCCGGGAAGGTTGGCTGGGCGCATTCTTTTAAAAGCTCAAGATAAGGGGCAGGCTTATTATGTTGATCCTCGCGAACTAAAATTATATTATTTAGGCCGTCCGTCCGATGCCTATAACGTAATGAGGGCTAAGGGGCTGGGAATAAGCAACCGCGATTTGGCGGCTATCCCCGTCGCAGCGACGAGCGCCCCTATAAATGCGCTTAATACGCCGGCTATAAGCAGCCCGAGCGGTCAGTATACTTTTAAATATCAGAACACTGATTATAATTTAACCCAGCCCCTGTCTTCTACGCTGTATAATTATTATAAAAATCTGCCGAAAACATATACGTATACCGTAGGCAATGAACCGGCTAATTTGCGTGAAGTTTTCTATGGTTTATTTTTAAAATTAAAATCAGGCGACACGACTTTCGATGATGTTATCGCTAAGTTAAGAAAAGTGGCCGCTTTGAATAATTGGAGTGATGATAAATTACTTGAGTTTACCGTCGCATTTATCCAGTATATTCCCTATGATCAAGCTAAAGCCGCGGCGAATCCAGCCGTAAACAATAATCCTTATTTTCCTTACGAAACTTTATATTTAGATAAAGGCGTTTGTTCGGATAAAACTTTTTTGGCGGTTATTTTATTACGTAAACTTGGCTATGGGGCGGCAATCTTAGATTTTCCGGAAAGAAATCACACGGCTCTCGGCGTCCAGTGTCCAGTAGAGTATTCTATTAATAATTCTGGGTATTGCTATGGCGAGACAACAAATTATTTCCCCTTAGGAATTATTCCGCAAAGTATTAATAATGGCCAGGCGCAAACGGCCGCTGAATTTACGGATTTATTTAATACAAGTAATCTAGGTAAAATAGAAATTTACCAAGCCACTCAGGGTAAAACATATCAAGGTATGCCGGCTTTAAAGTCCCAAGTCGAATCGTTGCGCTTAGCCAGCGTCGACCTTAGTCTGCGGCAAACAGAGATTAATAATTTAGCTTCAGCTCTGACAATCAAAGAAAGCAGTGCCAATGCCTTTAAAACCCAAATGGACACCTATTATCGTGATGGCCAGATAGCTGAATATAATAATTCAGTCGCCAGCTATAATGCCATGGTTAATCAGTATAATGCTGACCTATCGGTTTATTCCTCTAAAATTAAAGAATATAACGCTAAAGTGAACGAATTTAATTCTTCGGTCAAGATTTTTTATCAGCAATAAAATAAGGCCAAGAAGTTATTTTTTATCTTGACAAGCGGCCGTTTTTCCTATATCTTAGTATCAGAGGTTTGGCCTCTAAAAGCAACCTCTTTTTATTTACTAAATCATCATGCGCGCTATCAATTTTCTTGTATAATATTAAACAATATTATATATGAGCGGGCAGACGTAAAAAAGAAAAAATATGGTAAAAATTCCAAAACTAGAAGACATGCTAAAAGCCGGCATGCACTTCGGCCACCGGACTAACCGTTGGCATCCAAAAATGAAGCAATTTATTTTTACTTCAAAAAATGGCATTTATATTATCGACTTGAAGAAGACTCAAGCGCAATTAGAAATCGCCTTAGAATTTATGGCGAAGTTGGTTGCAGAAGGGAAAAGCATTCTTTTCGTCGGCACTAAGAACCAAGTTTCCGAGCCGTTAAAAAAAATGGCGGTTGAAGTCGGACAACCCTATATCGTTGGCAAGTGGTTGGGCGGTTATTTGACTAATTTCTTAGTTGTTAAAAAATCAGTTAAAAAATATCTTGATTTGATTGAAAAGCGAGAAACTGGCAAACTGGAAAAATATACGAAGAAGGAACGCTTAGAGTTCGACCGGGAAATTAAAAAATTAGAAATGCGCGTCGGCGGTCTAACGAGCTTAAACAAAATGCCGGACGCCCTCTTTGTTTGGGATATTAAAGAAGAAGAAACGGCTATCCGTGAAGCTCAGCAGAAAAATATTCCGATTATAGCGATTTGTGATACTAATGTTAACCCAGATGAAGTCACTTATGCCATTCCGGCTAACGATGACTCGACTAAGACCATTAAGATTCTTTTAGAGGCAATTAAAAATGCGATTTTGGAAGGGAAGAAGAATGTTAAGGCCTAAAATTTAATTAAAATTTAATATTTAAAAATATGGAACTCATAAAACAGCTCCGCGAGATGACTGGCGCGGGCATGGTTGATTGCCAAAAAGCTCTCAAGGAAGCGGGCAATGACCTAGAAAAAGCCGTAGAAATTCTACGTAAGAGCGGAATCGCTAAAGCGGCGAAAAGAACAGACCGCGATACTAACGAGGGCGTTGTTAAAGTCGGCGTTAACGCTGATAAGACCGAAGCTTATATTCTAGAAGTAAATTCAGAAACTGATTTTGTTTCCCGTAACGATAAATTCCAAGCTTTTGCCGAAGCAACTATGGAATTAATTAAAAAAGAGAAGCCGGCTACTCTTGAAGCTTTGCTCGGTCTTAAATTGCAAAACGGGAGCGTCCAAGAAGATTTAGATAATCTCAGCGGCACAATCGGTGAAAAATTAAGCATCAAACGTTTTGCGGTCATAGATGGCGCTACGGTAGCTGCTTATTCCCACTTAGGAGGGAAAATTGGTGTTTTAGTGGCTTTGGATAAACCGGGGGCAGAAAGTCTGGCCGGCGATATTGCAATGCAAGTAGCCGCTTCCAATCCGAAATATATTATTCCGGCCGAAGTCGATCCAGCCGAGATGGATAAAGAAAAAGAAATTTATAAAGAACAATTGCTTAAAGAAGGTAAGCCGGAAGCAATGGTCGAAAAGATCGTTCTCGGAAAAATGAGCAAGTACTATTCGGAAGTTTGTTTAGTAGAGCAAGAGTATATTAAAGATGACAAAAAGAAGGTTAAGGATATCTTAGGCGGAGCCAATATTCTAAAGTTTGTTAGATTCTCATTATAATTATAAACAGCTTTTGCTTGTTTATTAGTCTTCATGATTTACGCACAGGTACAATTTGCCCCTTGGGATAAAATTTATAATTTTTCTCTGGGAAAATCAGAGGCAATTGTCGGCAATTTTGTAATTGTTGAAACCGAGCTAGGCCTAGAATTAGGTCGGCTTGTTTCTTTAGTTGAGGAGATAGATCCTAAAGACGATAAGCGCGAACTGAAATCAATAATTCGGAAAGCGGAATATGATGATTTAGCTAAATTACCTAGCCCGGAAAAGAAAGAGGAATCTCTAGAATTTTGCCGGGAAATGATAAAAAAGCACGAGCTGCCGATGAAGCTAGTCGATATGCATTCTTCTTTTGAGGGCAACCGTTTAAATTTTGCTTTTATTTCCGATGGGCGGGTTGATTTTAGAGAGTTAGTCAAAGATTTGGCGGCTCATTTTGGCGTTAATATTCGATTAACACAAATTGGCACGAGAGATGAGGCAAAGATAACCGGCGATTGCGGACCCTGCGGTCGGGAATTATGCTGCCGCGGTTTCCTGACGGAATTTTCATCGATTACTTCGGAAATGGCGGAAGCTCAGCAGGTTGTTCACCGCGGGTCAGAAAGAATTTCTGGTATGTGCGGCCGCCTGATGTGCTGCTTGTCTTATGAATATGAGGGGTATAAGGAAATGGCCGGCAAATTACCGCCCCTAGGCACAAAGGTTAATGTTGATGGCACGCGCGGGGTTATCGTCGGGCACCATATTTTAAAACAGACAGTAGACGTCAAGCTTAATCCGGAGAAAGATGGAGACAGAGATATAGTTATTGAAGTTGATATAAATCGCCACCATAAAAAATAAAAAAATATAGAAAAATTAAGATAAAGCCACGCCCCCGTTCATGGGGGCGTGTTTTTAAATTTTTCCTAAAATATGTTATAATGTTACCTAGACAATAGATAAATTAATTAACAAAATATGAAAAAAATTAATCTTGCTGTTAATGGTTTTGGTCGTATCGGCCGAGCCGCTGTTAAAATCATTACTGATCGTTTCCCGAATATTAATGTTGTAGCTATTAATGATTTGACTGATCCAGAAACTCTGGCTCATTTAATGCAATATGATTCTTGTTATGGCCGCTATGCTAAAAAAATAACGGCGACCAAAGAGGCCTTAGTGGTTAACGGCCGCAAGATTCCAGTTTTAGCAGTTAAAGATCCGTCGTTATTACCCTGGGCAAAACTTAAGGTCGATGTTGTTTTAGAATGCACTGGCCGTTTTACCAATAAGGAAGATTTGAGCCTTCACCTTAAAGCTGGTGCTAAAAAAGTTATCTTGTCCGCCCCGGCTAAAAAGGGCGGCGTTAAAACAATCGTTCTCGGGGTTAATGAAAATAAGCTTCTAAAAAATGATCATTTGATTTCCTGCGCGTCTTGTACGACTAATTGCTTAGCTCCAACCACCGCGGTCATAAAAGAGAAATTTGGCATCAAGAAAGCAATTATGACAACTATTCACTCCTATACCGCTGATCAGAATTTAGTTGACGGACCACATAAGGATTTGAGACGCGCCCGTGCGGCCGCTTTAAATATCGTTCCGACCACGACCGGCGCGGCGATTGCTGTTACGGAAACCATCCCTTCGTTAAAAGATAAATTTGACGGCCTAGCGGTTCGCGTGCCCACTCCGGTCGCATCTCTATGCGATACGGTTTATGTTTTAAATAAAAAGACTACCGTCGCCGCTGTAAATTCTGCTTTCGTCCAAGCGGCCAAAGGAAAAATGAAAGGAATTATAGAGGCTTCGAATGAAGAATTAGTTTCGACCGATATTATCGGTAATCCGCATAGTTCGATTGTCGATTTGCTTACGACTAAAATCATTGGAGGAGATTTGTTAAAAGTGGTTTCTTGGTATGATAATGAATGGGGATACTCGAATCGCCTCGTCGAGTTAGCTGATTATTTAAAGAAATTTCTTAAATAACATGGCAAAAATAGAAAATATTTTAACTAAGATAGAAACCGCCGGCTTAGTCGGTCGGGGCGGTGCCTCGTATCCGGTTGCCAAAAAATGGGCGGCGGTTAAAGAGGCTTTAAAAGGGAAGAAGGTCGGTTATATTATTGTTAACGGGGCCGAAGGGGAGCCAGGGGTAAAAAAAGACGGATATCTAATCAACCGCTACCCCGAAGAAGTCCTAGACGGCGTTTATTTGGCCGATCAGTTTTTAGGTACGGAAAAAATAAAGCATATTTATTTTTTTCTGAACTCCGAATATTATAAAAATTATGCTCCGAATCTGAAAAAGGTTTTAAGCGTAAAAAAATACGCGCGTTTGGAGAAAAAGCTTAAATTTGTCGTCAAGCCGGAAGTTTTAACCTATGTTAGCGGCGAGGAATCGGCTTTATTAAATTTAATTGAAGGAAAAAAAGTAGAGCCGCGCCTTAAACCGCCGTATCCGACGAGCGCGGGATTATTCAAAGCGCCGACCTTGATTAATAATACAGAAACTTTTTATAATGTCAGCTTGGTCGGTAAGAATAAATTTAAGAACGAAAGATTTTATACTATAAACGGAGCTGTCAGCCATCGCGGCGTTTATTCTCTCCCAGCGGAATTAACCATAGAAGAGGTGTTGCGCAAAACTAATAATTTTCCGAATTATAAATTTTTTGTCCAAGTGGGCGGAGAAGCCGCCGGGGAGGTCTTGCGCTCAGATCAATTGAACGGGCCCGTTGAAGGCGCCGGCTCGATTATGGTCTATGATTTTAAAAAAACAGATAAGCATAAATTACTTAAATATTGGTTAAATTTTTATCATGAACAGAGCTGTGGTAATTGCACGGTCTGCCGCGAGGGCACATACCGCCTGCGAGAACTAGTTAATCAAAAACAATATGATAAAAAATTATTTTGGGAACTGGTCACGGCGCTTGAAGAGTCAAGTTTTTGTGCGCTCGGACGATCGCTTCCGATTCCAGTAAAAAGTTATTTTTTAAATATATTAGAAGCTTAAATTAATTTTAATTTTATGGATCAAGAAAAAACAAGCGCGGAACCAGCCAAGACTCAAGCCAAAGAAAAATTGACCCCGGTTTTCAGCATGCTTGAAGAGTCATGCAAGGTTTACGCGCAAAACATTAAGAAGTTCATTGAGATTTATCTCCGCGGATTGGTCGGTCTTATTCCTTTCCTGATTATTCTGGTTGTCTTTCTCTTTTTGTCAGCCTTTGGCGCTAGTAATCCCGTTGTTGGTTTAATCCTGGTCATTCTTGGTTTCCTGACTCTTCTCTGGGCGATTTATTATGGTATTTTAGTCAAGGCGGCCATGATACTTCTGATTAAGAATAACTACAGTTCAGCTAAAGAAAATTTTATTAAGAGTAAGGCGTATTTTTGGGGTTATGTCTGGGTTTCAATTGTCGTTTCAATAGTTATTGGTTTATGGACGCTCCTTCTTATAATTCCCGGTATTATTTTTGCCGTCTATTTCATGCTTGTCAATTATACATTCTTCTTCGAAGATTTTAAGGGATATATGGCCCTAAAAAGAAGTAAAGAGCTGGTTAAAGGTTATTGGTGGGCTGTTTGTGGCCGCACGCTCTTTATTGGTCTTATCGCCGTTATCGTTAATATTATTTTATCCGCTCCCTTATCAGCCTTAGAAGCGGGCAGCCCTGGATATATAATTTATAATAGTTTTATGAACCTGCTTTGGGCCCTAGTCGCGCCTATAATTGTCATCTATACCTATTATATTTTCCGCGATCTCAAAAATATCAAAGGGGAATCAAAATTATCAACTGTTAAAAAATAATTTACTTTGTCATGACAATCAAAATTAATGATAAAAAAATTTCTGCCCTGAGCGGGCAGACGATTTTAGATGTTGCAGCGGCTAATGGCTTCAAGGTACCGACGCTTTGCCACCATCCTGATTTGGACGTACAGGCGAACTGTCGGGTTTGCGTCGTGGAAATAAAAGGGCGCAGCCAGCTAGCAACCGCTTGCTCGACTTTTGTTGAAGAGGGGATGGAGATTTTGACGGATAGCCCGCGAGTAAAGAAAGCGCGCTTGATTAATTTAGAGCTGCTCTTTGCCGAACATTCAGAAAAATGCGCTAACTGCACTCTGCGCTATGATTGTGATCTTTTGAAACTAGCGCTTAAATATAAGGTCAAGATTAATCGTTTCCCGGATCGCAAACGGAAGAGAAAAACCTATCAATTCGCTAATGCCGTAGAAATTGATGGCACGCAGTGCATTGATTGCAAGAATTGCCTTAAGGCCTGCAGTGAAATCCAAAAAATAAATTATTTGAAAATGGACGGAGCGGGGATTAATCAGGAAATAGTGCCGGTTAAAGATAAGAAAGTCGCCTGTATTTATTGCGGACAATGTGCTTTACATTGCCCGGTAGCCGCTGCACAGGAGCAGATGGCTTGGGATAAAGTAGAAAAGTTTTTGCTTGATAAAAATAAGATTGTGGTGGCGCAATTTGCTCCCTCTATTCGGGTATCGCTTGGTGAAGAATTTGGAATGCCCTATGGCGCTAATTGCGAAGGAAAAATATGCACGGCTTTGAAAAAATTAGGTTTCAACCATGTCTTTGATGTGAATTTCGGGGCCGATATAACGACTATTACCGAAGCAGAAGAACTTTTGGAAAGGCTTAAAGACAAAAAAGCTGTTTTCCCGATGATGACTTCATGCTGCCCCGCCTGGGTCGCGTATACTGAATTTTATCATCCCGAATTATTACCGAATTTAACGACAGCACGCTCCCCCCATGTCCATCTAGCTGGAGCGATAAAAACCTATTGGGCTAAGCAAAAGAACATTAGTCCGAAGAATATCGTGGTTGTGTCTATTATGCCCTGTACGGCCAAAAAATACGAATCATCCCGCCCGGAATTAAGACTGAACGGTCAGCCGTTAGTCGACTTAGTTTTGACAACCAGAGAGTTGGCATTCATGATCAAGAAGAATGTTATTGATTTTAAAAAATTACCTGATGGCCAAAGCGAGAAGATATTTAATAATGGATCTGGCGCGGCCGCTATTTATGGCGCTTCGGGCGGAGTTATGGAATCAGCTCTGAGATCAGCCAATGCGCTGGTTTGTGCAGAAAGCAAGAACAAACTTTGTGATAGCCATTTAGAGTTTAAAGAAGTCCGTGGTTTTGCCGGTCTAAAAGAAGCATCAGTTTCTTTGGATAAGAAGAAAATTAAAGTCGCGGTCGTTAATGGTATCGGCAATATTGAAAAGATATTACCAAAATTAAAAAGATATCATTATATCGAGGTAATGTCTTGCCCCGGTGGATGTTTAGGGGGCGGCGGACAACCGATACCGACGAACAAGATGATTCGCCAAAAACGCCTCGAAGGCCTATATGCAATTGACGGTAAAAGACTGGTACGGCGCGCGCACGAAAATAAGGCAATGATGGCTTATTATAATTGGGCCAAGCAAAATTATTTAAGCAAACAAGTCCTCCACACGAAGTTCTCGCAAAAGAAAGAATCTATTTTAACCATTAAAAAAAGTAAATTCGGTTCGGTATTTGATTTTCTCTTTTAAATTAAAAATATGTCAAGAATTTTAGCAACCATTTCTATTTTAGCGACCGATCGTCAGGCGATTTCTTCCGAATTGAATAAAGTTCTAACTGATTACGGGCACTTGATAATGTCCCGCTTGGGTGTTAATGTACAACGGAATTGTTTCGAACATTGCATGGGTTTGATTATTTTGGCGGTTGAAGGTGATGGTCCTAAAATCGCAGAATTAGAACAAAAATTAAAAGCTTTGCCGCATTTGATTATAAAAATGAGCCTAATGAAAGAACAAGAATAAAATGATTCCAAGTTATATCCAAAAAATTATCAAAGATTTAAAGGCCTCGCGCTACGAGGCCTATATTGTCGGCGGCTGCGTCCGTGATGTTTTAATGGGGAAAGAACCTAAAGATTGGGATATAACTACTAATGCCTTGCCGGAGCAGGTTTTAAAGATTTTTTCTGGAGCACGTTATGAAAATGTTTTTGGAACAGTGCTTTTACCGATTAGAGCTGTGGCGAAAGAAGGAGAAATCAAAGGGAAGTTGGAAGATGTGGTTGAAATAACTACTTATCGCAGCGAGCAAGGATATTCAGACCGGCGACATCCCGACACTATCCGTTTTGAAACGGAATTGAACAAAGATTTGGAACGTCGTGATTTTACTATTAACGCTCTAGCGCTTGATCCGGGCGATCAAGATAAGATTATTGATTTATTTGGCGGCCAGAAGGACATCAAAGCTAAAATAATCAGGGCGGTTGGCGAGCCGAGTGATCGTTTCAAAGAAGACGCGCTTAGGATGTTGCGGGCAGTGCGTTTCAGTTCCCAACTTGGTTTCGCGCTTGAGCCTAAAACCCAAAGAGCTATCGTTAAATTGGCCGGAAGCTTGAAATTTGTTTCCAAAGAAAGAATCCGCGATGAGTTTATCAAAATTTTAGCGTCTAACAGGCCATCGGAAGGCGTTATGCTCTTGCATGATTGTAAATTATTGCAGTATATATTGCCGGAGCTAGAGCAGGGTATCGGTGTTAATCAAGATAGGCATCATATTTATCCGGTTTTTAAACACAACATTCTCTCTTTGAAATATTGTCCGAGCTCAGACTGGGCGGTTCGTTTAGCCGCCTTGCTGCATGATGTAGCCAAGCCAAAAACGAGAAAAATAATTAATAATATAGCCACGTTTTATAACCATGAGTATTTAGGAGCAAAAATGACGGAGAAGATAATGGCGCGTTTGAAGTTTTCCGCTTTTGATCAGGCGAAAGTAGTTAACCTAGTTAAGAATCACATGTTCTATTATAATGTCGGTGAAGTAACAGCCGCTTCGGTCCGACGTTTGATAGTTAAAGTCGGCCGGGAGAATTTGAAAGATTTAATTGATTTGCGGATTGCTGATCGGTTAGGCTCTGGTACGCCAAAGGCGATGCCGTATAAGCTGCGCCATTTGCAGTATATGATGGAGAAAGTCCAAAACGATCCGGTATCTGTAAAGATGCTGAAAATTAATGGCAATGACATTATTAAAATTTTGCAGATTGCGCCCGGGCCGAAGATAGGGGCGATACTCGACGTACTACTCGGTGAAGTGCTTGAGGACCCAGGGTTAAATAGCTTAACTTGGCTTAAAAAACGCGCTAAAGAATTAAGCGGATTTGAATTGGAAGAATTGCGTTTAAGAGCCAAAGAAGTTATTGAAGAAAAGAGGGCGGAAGAAGATAAATTAATTAAAAAACAATATAAAGTTTAAAGCGTATGAAGAAAATTCTTTTAGTTTTTGCAATTCTCGCAATTGCGTTCAGTGTTTCGGCTTGTACTAATAAAACTGCGCCGACGAGCGAAGAGCTCGCCGCTCCAGTAAGTAAGACGGCCGATGAAGATTTTAATTTAGCGGACGATCTAAAAACGACGGCCGCACCGGATTCTAGCACCAGTCAAAATGTTGCTTTAGAAGTACCGGCTCAAAACATTACTACTATGCCTACTCCAGACAAGCAAGAAGACCTAACAAAAAAATATTCCCAAGCGATTATTAAAACTAGCCTGGGCGATATTACCGTTAAATTCTATGCGGCCGAGTCGCCCATGACCGTCAATAATTTTTTGAATTTAGCCCAGGCGGGATTCTATAACGGCACAAAATTCCATCGCGTGATTAAAGATTTTATGATCCAAGGCGGCGATCCTTTAAGCAAGGAGTCAAATGCCTCGGTTTGGGGAACGGGCGGCCCAGGCTACCAGTTTAAAGATGAATTTAATACGCATAAACTAGTATTAGGAAGCCTGGCAATGGCTAACGCCGGCCCAGGCACTAATGGGTCTCAATTTTTTATCGTTACCATTCCGGAAACCCCCTGGCTCGACGGCAAGCACACCAATTTCGGTGAAGTGGTAAAGGGGATGGACGTCGTAAAGAAAATAGAAGCGACGCCGACTGGAGTAAATGATCGGCCGGTGACCGATGTGATTGTTAATAGTATTGAGCTAGTAAAGTAATACCAGAAAAATAATAGATGAAAAAATAATTATAAAAAAGAGGTCCGGATTTTCCGGGCCTTTTTAAGATTCTGGTCGCTCTTTAAGTTTCTTTTTAAAATATTTTATCCCGATTCTCCAGCCGAGAAAAGCGAACAAGAGGCCGGTAGAGAGGGAAAATAAAGCCGCGAGCGGATCAAAAGTTATGGCGCCGAAACTGATAGCGGAGCCAATGATACTGAAGATAAGCAGAGAAAAAAATCCGTTTATTTTATTCAGCCAGCGGAGCCAGGTTATTTTATAATTATTGGCTGGTACACCAGTTTTCAGGTGTGAGAAGAAGATCATGGACAAGAGAGGGAAAATGACCTGGTAGCTAGTAAAAAGAACCATTAGCCACTCGACCTCGATTTTGCCATTTTCTTGGGTCCTAAGAAGCCAGAAGCTTCCACGGCTATAAGAGCTGGAGATTTCCCAGCTGATTGAACCGCACAGACCTAAGAACGCTAAGACTAATGATATTTTTTTCAACTTTTTGATTTTTTTAGAACGATTTCGTGTATTAAAGAACAGAATTAGTAGCTTTAATATTATATAATGCCATAATCTATGAATAACTGTCAATATTCCTAAAATTATCATATGTGGGTTATAATGGACATAAGAAAGGAAATTTGTTATAGTTAAAATCTTATAAAAAATTAGATAAATAAAAATATGAAAGTTTATTTAGATAATGCGGCGACCACGCCTCTTGATCCGCGCGTTCTCGCCAAAATGAACCCCTATTTTACCAAAAAATATGGGAATGCTTCTTCTATTCATGCTTTGGGGCAAGAAGCTTTTTTCGATTTACAGTCCGCTAAAGAAAAAGTCGCGAAAATTTTAGGCGGGGAAGCGGAAAGCGTAATCTTTACTGCTAGTGCAAGTGAGGCGAATAATTTGATTATTAAAGGAGTTGCTTTAGCTAACCAAAACAAGGGAAATAAAATAATAGTTTCGAGCATTGAGCATCCTTGCGTACGCGAATCAGCTAATGAACTAGCGCGCGCCGGTTTTAGGATTGAATTTGCGCCCGTCAATAAAGACGGAATCGTGGCCCCTGAAGCCCTAGAAAAAATAATTGACGAAGAAACGATTTTAGTTTCGATAATGGCAGTTAATAATGAAATCGGAACAATCCAGGACATTGCCGCCCTCGCAAAAATCGCTCATAAGCATGGCGCTTATTTCCATACTGACGCCGTCCAAGCTGTTCCATATTTGGAAATTAATATAAAGAAAATGGGTATTGATTTGCTAAGCCTGTCGGCGCACAAATTCAACGGGCCCAAAGGCGTCGGCGTCGCTTATATCGGCCGAGGAATAAAAATAAAACCTTTGATTGTCGGCGGCGGCCAAGAAAACGGCATACGTTCCGGCACCTATAATATTCCCGGTATTATGGGGCTCGCTTACGCCCTCGAACTAGCCTATAAAGAAAGAACTGACTATTTGAAAAAAGTGAAAAGTCTGCGCGATTACTTATGGCAGAGTATAAAGAAGAATATCCCGCAGGTTCAAGTCAACGGTAGTTTGGTTAAACGTGTTCCAGCGAATTTAAATGTGATGTTCGGTTCGATTGAAGGAGAGGCGATCTTAATGGATTTATCCTATAAAGGAGTTTATGTTTCAACTGGCTCCGCCTGTTCGGCAACTGATTTGCGCGCTTCGTACGTTCTTAGGGCAATCGGCCTTGATAAGAATATGTTAAACAGCAATATTCGTTTTTCTTTGGGCCGCTTTAATACCAAAACAGAAATTGACTATACGGTTAAATGCTTGAAAGACACAATCAAAAGATTGCGCAGCTTTAGTCCGATTAAATAATTAATTATTAATATATATGGCATTAAATTATACAAAAAAGACGGTGGATCATTTTTTGCACCCCCAGAATATCGGGGAAATAAAAAAACCTGATGGTTATGCGCAGATTGGCAATATGGTTTGCGGCGATCAACTAGACTTTTTCTTGAAAGTTGAGAAAGGGAAAATAAAGGACGTTAAATTTTTGTCTTTTGGCTGCGCCTCCAATATCGCTACGGCCTCGATTATGACAGAAAAAATAAAAGGCATGACAATCGCGGAAGCTAAAAAATATAAATGGGAAAAAATCGTCGCCGAACTGGGCGGTTTGCCTCATCAAAAAGTCCATTGTTCTGTTATGGCTGTCCAAGGCCTGAGAAAAGCGATTGAAGATTATGAGAGAAAGCAAGTCATTGAACCGAATTTTGGCAAGAAGAAGGTCTCTAAAACTATTATTAAAAAAACTGTTGCCAAAAAGAAAAAGAAATAAGTAATAATTGAAATTTACTATACAAAAACACTCCCCTTCGGGAGTGTTTTTGTTTGTATTTTCAATCGAAATAAGATTTATTAGAATCTCTTTTCTAGAGGACGAGCTTCGTTAACAACGATTTTGCGTCCATCTAGTTCCTGGTTGTTATACATGGCGATGGCATTGTCTGCATCTGCATCATTTTCCATCTCGACGAAACCAAAGCCTTTTGAGCGATGAGTCATGCGATCGGTGATGATAACAGCAGATAAAACAGTACCAGCTTTAGCGAAAGCATCCGCTAAACCTTGTTCGGTCGTCTTGAAAGACAAGCCGCCGACAAATAACTTTTTCATTTTGTTTTCTTTTTACTTATTTTATTAAACGTAAGATGACCTTTTTTTAAAGAAAAAGCGGATTATTGGTCCGCTCTTACTTTTAAAATAGCTTACCTAGAAATTAGTATAGCCTATTTTTATTAATAAGTCAAGAGTAAAATTGTTATCATTTTGTAAATAAAAAACGCCAATTTTTTTATTTGGCGTATGGTATTTCGGCCTATAAGCCGATAATGTTTTGAAAAAGCGTTTCCTCATTCTTCAGCAGGTGAGCGGGAGAAAAAACTGATATCCACTCGAGAAGAACATCAATGTTATCGTGACCGGATTTTTCGTAGAAGAGATCACGCAGGAGGTGGTTAAAGTTGTCTACCTGTTCCTGGGTGATTTCTAATTGGTCGGACACTCTAAGCTGGCTGTCTTTTATCAGTTCCATGATGCTGATGTTTTTTTCCGAAGGCATTTTCCCCAGTTCGGTTAACATCACCATAGATTCATCGTATGAGGTCGCTAATGTGTTGCGAATCTTGAGGCGTTCCTCGGAAACTTCAAACACATTGAAACAGGCGAGTTGTACGAGGCGGTAAATATCCTCGTAGGCCAGTTCGGTGTGAGACAGGTGCTTCTTCAGAAATTCCTTAACTTCGCCGGCGGCATAGGTGCCCCGGGAGTTAATGACTTCCTGCATCATATTATCCGGGTAGACTCGTAAGCTGGTAAGGATCTTTTCGGTTACGGCCATGACTTGGCTGGCAGCATGAAAGATGTCTGGCCAAGCAACACGTTCAACGCAGCTTTGCTCGATGGCCCTTTCTTCCCAGGTGATAATGTTCTCAGTCAAAGCCAGCATGTAGGCTTTGACTAAACGCATTTGTCCTTCGGTTTGTTCAGTTTTGATGGTGTTCTGCTTTTGCGGCATTTTGGTTGAGCCAGTTTGCTTTTTACCAAATGGTTCGCGCAGCAGGGGAAGACCGGTTCTCGCAGCTAAACGGATGTTTAAAGCCACATTGTCGAGAGCCATCACTAGGTTACAAATTCCTTGAGCAATCGGGGCGTAAATTACCCGAGGCATGATTTGCGTGGCGCCATAATAAGGCTTGAGGCCAAGAATGCTTAAAGTCTCAGCTTCAAGCTCTGGGTCAAGTCCGCCGTAGTTACCGATTGCGCCGGAAAGTTTTGAGTATTCGAGCACTTTAGCGGCTTGCATGATTTGGTCATAGGCCGCGTCACAGCTAACGAGCCAGGTTAAAACGCGCTTACCGAAGCTTTGAAGCTCGGCGTCCTGGCCATGAGTTTTTCCCATCATGATAGTGAAGCGGTGTTGGCGGGACAGTCCCTCGAAAAGATTCTGGATATTTTCGTATTGGCCGCAAAGAACCATGAGGCTGTTCTCCAAAGTGCGTATAAAAGGCGACTCCTCGTCATCGTAGGAGGTGAGGCCATCGTGGAAAAATTGATGAAGCCGTGTAGGTAGGAAACGCACGCGTTCCATGACAAAGGCATTCAAATCATGCTGCAGTTCGCTGTCGCATTTTTTCCACCAGTCTATGTCGATCGGGTTTGCTTCGAGCAAATCTTTGATTTCGGTGTAGATTTGTTCGGGAATTCTCTTGAGATTGGCACGAGCCTTAATGACGGCCAGCTCTACTGCCTGCCAGCCATTTAACTTTTTTTCATCGCTCCAGAGATTTTTAATCTGTTTGTTTTCATACCTTGAATGCATGGTTTAATCTCCTATTTTTAGGGTTTATAATTTATGATTATTAATGTTCTATTTGAGATTTATTATATTAGCTAATTGCGTTCCTTAAGTCAACAAAAAACAGAGAATTAATCCCTGTTTTTTATATCAATAATTTGAGGTTTAGAGTGAGACTTTGACACCGGCGCTCATCGAAGAGGAAACGCTGATATTCTTAATAAATGTTCCCTTGGAAGAGGCGGGTTTTGCTTTTTTGATAGTTTCAAGCAAAGTTTGGTAATTTTCTATTAATTTTTTAGTGTCGAAGCTGGCTTTACCGATGACCGTATGGACGTTGGCAGTGTCATCGTTTTTGAAACTGATTTTACCCTTCTTCAATTCTTCGACGGTTTTCGCCGGGTTGGTTGTTACTGTGTCATTTTTCGGTGAAGGCATTAAACCGCGCGTACCGAGGATTTTAGCGATAACCGCTAGATTTTTCATTAGAGCCGGTTCGGCAATCGCGACCTGGAAATCAGTTTTTTCCGTTTTTTTGATTTCAGCAATTAACTCGTCGCCGCCGGCAAAGTCAGCGCCAGCCGCCTTAACTGCTTTTTCGTTTTCTGGAGAAACAAAAGCCGCTACTTTAACGGTTTTGCCAGTCCCATTCGGTAGGCTAACGGCACCACGGACTTGTTGGTCGCCTTTTTTAGTATTGATGCCAAGGCGGAAATGAACTTCAACTGAAGCATCAAATTTAGTCTTGGTTAATTTTTTAACGATTTCAAGAGCTTCTTCGATAGAATAAGTCTTTAGACGGTCGTAGATAGCTGAGTTATCAACTTTTTTAACCATTTTAGTCTTTTTTATTTCTTTTTTCGAACTTTTTTTAGCCGTTTTCAGGGCTTCTTCTTTTTTAGCCATAGTGTTATTCGTGGTCAAACGTCCGCTTGAGGCGGACTCCCACAATTATATTAATTATTTAATATCTACTCCCATTTGACGCGCCGTACCCGCTATAATATTCTTGGCGGCCTCTAAGTCATTAGCGTTCAAATCAGGCATTTTTGTCTTTGCGATCTCTTCAAGCTGCGCTTTAGTATGGAGCCGATTTTTTCGGTTAAAGGCTTGCCTGAACCCTTCTTGATGCCGGCCGCTTTTTTAATTAATTCTGAGGCCGGAGAGGTTTTAAGGACGAAATCGTAACTCCTGTCTTCGTAAACGGTAATTTCAACTGGGATAATATCACCCATTTTGTCCTTAGTTTTGTCATTGAAACTTTTGCAGAATTCAGCGATATTCAAGCCATGCTGGCCTAAAGCTGGACCGACTGGAGGGGCTGGGTTAGCTTGACCGCCGGCAATTTGCAATTTTATTTTTGTCTTTATTTTTTTTGCCATATAATTATTAATTGAGAGCGCAGAAGCATCGCCCTTTTTTCATTAAACTTTTTTGATCTGTAAGAAATCTAGTTCAACTGGCGTTTCGCGCCCGAAGAGGGAAACGGAGACTTTAACTTTACCCTTGGCCTCGTCGACCGCAGTCACTTTGCCTTCCATATTTTTGAATGGCCCTTCGTTGATTCGAACCGGGCTGCCAATTACAACATCAATTTGGAATTTAGGATCTTCGACGCCCATTCTTTTCTGCAGAGCTTTAACTTCTTCTTCACCGATTGGGGTCGGTATAGTCCCGGTACCGATAAAGCCGGTCACATTGGGGGTGTTACGGACAATATACCAGGATTCGTCCGTGACCATCATTTCAACTAAAATGTACCCGGGGAAGATTTTTTCTTCAGTTACTTTACGCTTGCCGTTTTTGATTTTAATCTTTTTTTCGGTAGGAATCAGAATGTTGAAGATCTTGTCTTCCATATCCAAAGATTCGACTCTTTGTTTAAGATTTTGCGCGACATTCTCTTCATATCCGGAATAAGTATGGATAACGTACCAGCGTCGGCCTTGGTTTAATAGTTGCTTGGCCATAAATTTAAAATTTAAGAACGATTGATTTTATTATCTATTAATAATAAGTTGAAAGCCCGTCGTGAAAATATAATCCAAGAGGCCTAAAAATAGAGCCACGCCGATACTGATACCGATGACTAAAATCGTATAGTTGCGGGTTTCTTTTTTAGACGGCCAAGTAACTTTTTTCATCTCGGCGATTGACTCTTTGATGTAGCTAGTTAGTTTGTTCATATTGCTTTAATTGGTATTTAAAAATGACCTCGCGGTCATCTTATTTATATGTCTTTATAATACAAAATAGTCAATCCCTTGTCAAGCCCCGGGGTTTGCCTTTTGCGTTTAAACACGTTACAATAATATTGAAAAGAAATTTCATATTTTTTTATATGGTTAGCCCAAATCTAATAAAACGCGCTGAAGATTCTATTCCGGTAGAAATTAATGAAAATACTAAAAAGCTATTCCAAGTAATCTATAGCGAACAGAACAAAAAAGAAGAAGAGGATGATGATATCCCGAAAATTAAAGTCTCAACCCTGATTTCTCGGTTAGCCTTTTTTTATGAGAAGATACGCAATGCGGTCGACTACGAGGAGGAGCATTTGCTTCGAAAAAATGCTATTTCCCGAATTTTGCGCCGTCAGGTGATGATTGAGGGCGTAATCAAGGAAACCGATAGCTGGGGTATAGCCAACCATTTAATGGTCGAGCTTATCAGGGCAAGCTATTTGCCTAACAATAAGATCCCTGAGACAAAAATTAAAGAAATCGCTAATATATTAGAGAAGTATATTTTTTTGAAAGACCAAATGGTTCTGCGTATTAATACTTCCTTGAATTTAAAGACGGACATAAACAAGGCTAAGGATTTGATTAACGAAAAAAACAATTTAGTGCGTTGGCTTTTGACTTTAGCTGCCTGTGAAATCGAAGAAAATTTAGCGCCCAATAAGATCAAGCAGATCATCGTTAGTAATTTGTTTGATGTCCTTTCCAAGAATATTACTCTGCCTTCAGACCTTCCGTACGAAGCCGACCTCGACATTCAAATCTATTTAAGTATCGGCCGGTCATATTTAAAGTTAGATGAAGACATGCTGAGCTTCATTCTCTTTAAATACTATAATACTGAGTGGCTGGATCTGCGCGAGAAAACTGTTTTGAGTAAAAGTGATTATGACAAAATAAAAACATTGGCTCTAAAAATGAGCGAGATGAAGATTTTAGTTAAGAAGCAGTTAAGCCACCCCCTAACCAAACAATTAGATAAATTAGCTCATATTTATTCTCTTTATTTTTCTATTTTGGCTGAAACTGTGGAAAGCGATCCGACTAAGGTATACAGTGAACTACAGAAGAGCGAGAAAAATTTCATCGTTAGCCTGAAAAAAGTTTGTAACCAAAAATATAAGAAAGCTAAGAGCCGTCTCTGGCGAGCCGCCTTGCGAAGTATTATCTATATTTTTTTGACGAAATCTATTTTTGCGATTGCAATCGAACTCCCAGCCATCAATTGGTTCGGTGAACCGCTCAACCCCATATCTTTGGCCATCAATATTTCTTTCCCGGCCGTCCTGCTATTTTTGATCGTTCTCTCGACGAGAACGCCGAACGAGAAGAATACGGATAAGATTATCAGCGGTATCAAAGAGATTGCTTTCGCCGGGCAAGAAAAGAAGCAGCCGATTGTTTTGCGCAAACCGACCCGCCGCCATTTATTGACAGATTTGATTTTCAACTTAATCTACGCCGCTTCATTTTTCGTTTCCGTATACTTGATTATTTGGGCGTTAACGTTTATCCAGTTTAACTGGGTCAGCATCACTATCTTCTTATTCTTCTTGGCCTTCGTGAGCTTTTTCAGCATTATTGTCACTCGCGGCGTGAAAGAATTGATGATTATTGAAAGGAAAGAAAATCTAGCGACGTTTATCGTTGACCTTTTTTACATGCCGATTATTTTGGTCGGCAAGTGGCTCTCTAACAATGTCTCTAAAATTAATATCTTTATCTTTATTTTTGATTTTATCCTCGAAGCTCCGTTTAAGATCCTGGTAGAAATTGCTGAAGACTGGACCAAGTACGTTAGAGAAAGACGGGAAAACATGGAATAATTTTATGAGTACTTTGCGCATCGTCGCCACGCCCATCGGTAATTTAGAAGATTTAACCTTTAGAGCCCGAAGAACCCTAGAGGAATCAGACTTTGTTTTATGCGAAGATACTCGGGTGACGCGAAAATTATTAGATCGTTATGGAATAAAAACGCCAACCATTTCCTATCACCAGCATTCCGGCGATTTGAAAGTTGATAAAATTATTTCTTTGCTTCGTGAGGGGAAAAATTTAGCGCTAGTAACTGACGCCGGTACGCCCGGAATATCAGATCCGGGCGGCAAACTAGTATCGCTGGTAAGAGAAGAATTTGGGGCGGCGGTTTTGATTGAAAGCGTGCCTGGAGTTTCAGCGCTCGGCGCCGCTATTTCTATCGCTGGCGCTGGCTTCGACCGTTTTCTCTTTTTAGGTTTTTTACCTCATAAAAAAGGCAGGCAAACCATGTTTAAGGAAATTATAGCTAGCGACTATCCGGTCGTCCTCTATGAATCGAAACATCGGATTATTAAGTTTTTGGAAGAATTAGAAAAAATTAGCCGAGAATCAAAATGTGTTTTGCATGTCATGGTCGCTCGAGAATTAACTAAGCTGCACGAATCTTTCTACTCCGGAACGGCAACAAGCGTATTACAAGAAATCATGAAAGATCCTAATAATTTAAAAGGCGAATTTGTCGTCTTGATAAAAAAAGAATAATCAGTATGGAGAATAAATATTTTTATATTACTACCACTTTGCCCTACATTAATTCCGAGCCGCATATCGGTTTTGCAGCGGAAATAATCAAGGCTGATGTTATCGCGCGCTATGAAGCGCAGAGGGGGGCGAAAGTCTTTTTTAATACTGGAACCGATGAGCATGGTTTGAAAATATACCAGAAAGCGAAAGAGCTCGGACTCGATATCCAGGAATATTGCGATCTCTATTCGGCTAAATTTTTGCCCTTGAAAGAAAAGCTTAATCTTTCCTACAACAAGTTTATCCGAACGACTGAAGCGAGCCATAAAAAGGCGGCTCAAGAATTTTGGCGTTTATGCGCCGCCCGGGGCGATATTTATAAAAAAAGTTATCGCGTTAAATATTGCGTCGGTTGCGAAATGGAGAAAACTGATTCCGAACTCCAAAACGGCCGTTGTCCGCTCCACCCTAATCAAGAGCTAGAAATTATAAATGAGGAAAATTATTTTTTCCGTTTTTCCAATTATCAGGATAAATTATTAGATTTTTATAAAAATAATCCTAACTTTGTTTTGCCTAGCAGTCGCCTAAAGGAAATAACCGCCTTTGTTGAGTCCGGTTTGCAGGATTTTAGTATTTCACGCTCGAAAGAAAAAATGCCCCATGGCGTCCCTGTGCCCGGAGACGATAGCCAGGTAATGTATGTTTGGTTCGATGCTTTGGTCAACTATATCTCTACTCTTGGCTGGCCGGATAAAACCGAGGACTTCAATAATTATTGGCCCGGCCTCCAGGTTTGCGGTAAAGATAATTTGCGTCCCCAAACCGCCATGTGGCAAGCGATGCTTATGTCAGCTGGCCTGCCGAACTCTAAGCAGGTTTTGGTCTTTGGATTTTTAACTTCGAACGGCCAAAAAATGAGCAAGAGCCTGGGCAACGTGGTTAATCCATATGAGTTGGCGGATAAATATGGCGCTGATGCCGTTCGTTATTATCTCTTAGCCGAAATTGCCCCTTTTGAAGATGGCGACTATAGTGAAGAAAAATTTCAGGGGCGTTATAATTCTGATTTAGCCAATGGACTCGGAAACTTAGTCGCCCGCATTTCTAATTTGCTTGAAAAAAATCAGATTGCCTCAAATTTGCAAGTTGATCTTAAGAATGGAGATATAACTGATACTTTAGATAACTTCGAAGAAAGCCTTAAGGCTTATCGCTTTAATGAATCTTTGCAAATACTTTGGGAAAAATTAAAAATCTGTGATGAAAGCTTAAGCCAGAAAGCGCCCTGGAAGATGACGGATAAGAAGGAAATCGAAATAGTCTTAAAGCCGCTCGCTCAGACTATCTTAAATATTGCTTATCTGCTTGAACCATTTTTGCCCGGAGTTGCGCAGAAGATTCAGAAACAGTTTTTTAGCGCGCAAATCAGCAAAGGAGAGTCGCTTTTTCCGCGTTTATAATTTTTTAAATATATGTCAATTTTCGACATTTGTTTGCTCGTCATCCTGATTGGCTTTATTTTGAACGGCCTTTTTAAGGGGCTGATCAGGCTTCTTGGCCACGTCGTTGGCTTGATAGTTGGCGCCTATATCGCCAGTCATTTCTATCTTTTTTTGTTCGATTTATGGAAGAACATCTTTAACGGTCACGACGCGGTCGGCAAAGTTATTTCCTTTATTGTTTTGTTTGTAGTCGTCACCCGCCTCATGGATCTAGTCTTTCGGTTAATAGAGAAGTTCTTTAATTTGATTGCGATTATTCCGGGCAGCAAGTATTTGAATAATATTGCCGGCGCTATTCTCGGATTTATCGAAGGCTCATTATTCTTGGGTTTGATTATTTTCGTAGTCTCGCGCTATGCCTTAATCGGCAATTTCTTCGGGAATCAATTGAAGGACTCCCTGGTCGCGCCCGTTTTGTTAAAAATAGTGAATATTATCTTGCCGATTTTGCCAGATGCTCTTAAGGCCTTAAAGTCTATTATTTAATTAATTCTACACTATGGAGAGTTGTCTTTTTTGCAAAATTGTCAGAGGGGAAGTGCCCTCGTATAAGATATATGAAGATGATAATTATTTAGCCTTCCTTGATATCGCTCGGTTTACCGATGGACACACCATTATCATTCCGAAAAAGCATTTTCGGTTTATCTGGGATATTGATAGGGTCGGAGAATTTTATGAATTTGCCGCCAAGGTGGCTAATCATTATCGAGATTTGGGTTATGAGTTTATTGATTCAGCTTCATTCGGCCGACTGGTACCGCATGCGCACTACCACTTAATTCCTAACAAAGAAGATGGAAACGACTGGGACCAGGCGATAGAGAGCATCGGAGCTTTGCAGAAAGACTTGAGTAGAAGATTAACTAAAGAAAAAGCCGAAGAAATTTTAGCTAAGTTCAAATTATAGTTGTTTATAATCTGAGCATCGGCTTTCTATCGACAGCCAGGATTTTTTCGCCTTCAAGCCAATTTTTTTTATTCTTTATGTTATAATAAGCGGCAATTCCAATCATGGCCGCATTATCGCTTCTAAACCTAATTTCGGGGATAAAATATTTTTTTCCCGATTTTCTCACTAGTGCGCCCATCTCGCGCACAATATACTTATTATTACTTACCCCTCCGCCGATAAAGACGGATTTTATATTAGGGTGGAGTTTTATCGCTTTACTGAGTTTAACGGATAGCGATCGTGAAACCGCATTGATAAATTCTCGGGCGAAATCATAAGACCAATCGGTATCTTTTTTATATTTTTCACGCAAGCCTTTCATCTTATAAAGGCAGGCCGTTTTTAATCCGGAAAAACTAAAATTTAAGTCTTTGGAGCGCATCATGGGTATAGGTAAGCCGAATCTGCCGGCAACTTCCGCTATCGGTTTTTTTTCATCTCTCTCGTTAAGGCCAGAAAGGGCGTCAGACCATTTTTTATCGGCTCGTCCGGCGAGCAGAGTAATGATCGGTCCTCCCGGATAGCCGACGTTCATCATTCGGGCGACCTTATCAAAAGCTTCGCCCGCGGCATCATCCAGAGTTTCTCCTAAAATTTCGTATTCGTTTAAAGTCCTAGCGTAAACTATTTCCGTGTGGTTGCCTGATATTAAAAGAGCCAGGGCTGGAAAGAGTTCATTTTCTTTATTTTTTTTAATAGATCCCTTAGCTTTCCCGTTTAGAATAAAGGCGGCAAGCATATGACCTTCCATGTGGTTTATCGGAATAAACTTCTTTTTTTGTTCGTAGGCCAAAGCTTTAGCAAAATTCAGGCCGACTTCTAGGGCAATCGCGAGTCCTGGTCCATAAGTGACGGCGATAAATTCGATTTCCGCCTCGCTAACGCGTGCTTTTTTTAAAGCCTCTTGATAAACACTTTCGATATTTTCTTTATGCGCCCGGCGGGCGATATCAGGTACGACGCCGCCCCATTTCTTGTGCAGTTCTATCTGTGAAGAAATTACGCTCGCCAAAACGCAGCGGCCTCTTAATACGGCAACGGAAGTATCATCGCAACTAGTATCGATGGCTAAAATTATAGGCTCTATACTACTCATAATTATTCATAAGTTTTAATGCTTCTAATATCCTCCGCCAAGTAATCGAAAACGACATTTATAATTTTTCCGCCGGATATTTTTATCTTTGTTTTTAAGTCATCAAAAAATTTATCAGCCCACTCGATTGCGATAATATTGCCGGCCGTAAGGTATCCATCTAGGCCGATACTCTCTAGATCCTTTAAGCTGTCTATCCTCCAAGTATCAACATGGATAAATTTTCCTTTTCTTCGGCTAAGTTGGTATTCATATTCATTGAGGATTGTAAAAGTAGGAGATTTAACCATTTCTTTAATGCCGAGATGACTAGCTAGCCCCTTTGAAAATTGAGTTTTGCCGGTACCAAGTTCGCCAATCAAAAAAAAGACCAGAGGCTTATCAAGCGGCTCATCAATATATTTAAGCATATTCATGCCGCCGAATTTTGAGGTTTGTTCGGCGCTGTTTGTTTGGGCAGACATTATTGATTTTTGGCTCGCTAATTCTGCCGCTAAATCAATTTGTCCCCGGCGCATGATATTTAGATTATTCATCGTCGTATCGACAACCGTTGATACTTCACGATGCGGCAATTCGCCCGCATCGATTATAAGGTCAATCAATTCAAGGTTTTTTTTCGGCATGTCTTTAAGCAAAGCGTCTATGCTATATGGTTTGGGTAGGTAGGATATATTAGCAGAGGTCGCTGTAATCGGTTTTCCGAATTCACGAATAATATCTAAAACCAACTCGTGATCGGGAATACGAATGCCTAGCGTGCCATATTCAGACTCAACGCCCTTCGCCACTTTTCCTCGCCCTCTAGAAACAACGGTTATCGGTCCGGGCAAGTAGTTTTCATACAGGTTATCGGCGATTTCATTGAGGTCAACATATTTTATCGCCATTTTTTTTCCGCTGACAGCAATAGAAAGCGGCTTGCCCTCGCGTCTGGTTTTATATGAGAACAGCTTATCTATTGATTTCTGGCTGGTAGCGTTCGCGCCTATTCCGTAGCAAGTTTCAGTGGGAAAAACAAAAATTCCGCCGGCTTTTAAAACGGTTACAACTTTATCAATTATGTCTTTAGAGTTTTTTTCTGTATACTTAATGCGTTCCATTTTATAAAATTTTCTTTTCTTTGTTTTTTTGTTATAATACTATAGCAAAAAGGTTCAGAAAAAACAATGCTTAATTAATGTTTATTGCCTAATTTTAATTAAAATGAGAGAATAAATAATATAAATATGATAATCACACGAGACAAAGTTAAACAGGTAATTCCAGGCTTCATTTTAGTGGTTGCTCTTTTGGCTACTTTTTGGGGCGGTTTCTATGCTGGTCAGAAAAATACGGTTCTTGCCGATAATAATCCAAGAATTTTAGCTTATTCCGAAGAAGCCAGGTTGGCGGCTAGCGCTACCAGTTCGGACGAAAATTTTGACTTCAACTTATATTGGCAGGTTTGGGATACCTTAAAGCAGAATTATGTTGATAAGATAAAAATTAAAGATAAAGAACTTTTTTACGGCTCCCTAAAGGGTTTAGCCGCGTCGCTTGATGACCCCTATACGGTATTTATGGATCCAAAGATGTCGCAAGAGTTCACTGATGATTTAGCCGGCACTTTTGAGGGAATTGGTGCTGAGGTCGGCATGAGAAATGATATCGTAACGGTGATTGCTCCTCTTGATGGCACGCCGGCGCAGAAGGCTGGTCTCAGGGCGGGTGATAAAGTTTATGCGATTGACGGTAAATCAACTATCGGCCTAACGGTCGATCAAGCGGTTAAGCAAATCCGCGGCCAAAAGGGAACTAAGGTAGTTTTGACGATTTTGCGCGGCGCGGGAGAGAAGCCGAAAGACATTTCTATTACTCGCGATGTTATCTTTCTAAAAAGCGTTAAGACTGAGATGCGCACTGACGGCTTATATGTCATAAAGGTTACTAGTTTTAATGATGATACTTTGAGCTTGTTCAATGCGGCCGTAAATGAAGCTTTGCTTAAAAATCCAAAAGGAATAGTTCTTGATTTAAGGAATAACCCCGGTGGATATTTAGAAACAGCCGTGGCGTTGGCCTCAGAATGGGTTGAAGCCGGCCCAGTCGTATCAGAGCAGTTTAGCGGAAATAAACGTAACGAATATCCGTCTAATGGCCGGGCTCGCTTGAAAAAATTCCCGACCGTGGTTTTGGTTAACGGCGGTAGCGCTTCAGCTTCGGAAATTTTAGCTGGCGCTTTGAGAGATTATAAGAAGGCGACTTTGGTTGGAGAACAGACATATGGCAAGGGTTCTGTCCAAACTTTAAAAGATTTCAGCGATGGCTCCGCCTTGAAAGTGACGATTGCTAAATGGATGACCCCGGCAGGTGATTTTATCAACGATAAGGGAATCGCACCAAATGTCAAAGTCGAGTTAACACAAAATGATATTGATAAAAATATTGATCCGCAATTGAACAAAGCCGTTGAACTTTTAAAGCAAGTTAAAAAATAAAAGAAAAAAAGGCGCTCCTTGCGGATGGCCTTTTTCGCTTACATGAATTTAGAGAATTTAGAGTTTATTCATCCTCATTCAGGTAGGCACCGATTGGCTCCTTGTCTTCATTTTCCGCCACCCTGTAGATTTCATCTACAGTTTTAGGCAGGAGAAGGTCAAGGTGACCTTTCTGCGTACATTTTCCCCTCTTTGCACAATTAGTGCAGGGGATTTCGTTACTCACTATGGAGCGATCCTGGACGCTTTCCAGGTGTTCTTCTCCTAAGTGTTTCGCCATTTTTTCGAGTGAGTTTGCCTTGAAATGCTTTTGGCATGCACCAAGGGTTTCATCAAATAGTATCAGCAAAAAGCTTTCCCCGTTGCCATTTACTGACGCTGCTAAAAACAGTTTCTCCATGTTTCTCCCGTTTTTAAAGGTTAGTGTTATTAAATTGAAATTTTTTCGATGTTAACTTTATATCATAATAATATTTAATTGTCAATAAATATGTCTTTGGCTAAAAAAACAGTAAAAAAAGCTAAAAAAGAAAAAGATTCGACGAAGTATATCTTTGTTGTTGGTGGAGTAATGTCAGGAGTCGGAAAGGGCGTGACGACCGCTTCTATCGGCCAAATTCTTCAAGCGCGCGGTTATAATGTGAGCGCTATTAAAATGGATCCCTACATCAATGTAGACGCCGGCACGATGAATCCGATTGAGCATGGCGAGGTTTTTGTAACCGAAGACGGCGATGAAACCGATCAGGATATCGGCAATTACGAAAGATTTTTAAATAAGAATATTTATCGGGAAAATTACATGACCACCGGTCGGATTTACCAAACGGTTATTAATAAAGAGCGTAACCTTGAGTATAAAGGGAAGTGCGTCCAGGTCGTTCCTCATATTCCGCAAGAGATTAGAGACCGGATTGATAGAGCGGTTGAAAAAACGAAGGCCGAAATTATAACGATTGAAATTGGCGGCACGGTTGGCGAATATGAAAATTTGATTTTTTTGGAAGCGGCTCGCGTTATGAAGCTGTATCACCCCAAAGATGTTTTATTTGTGATTGTATCTTATCTGCCGATTCCAAATAAAATTGGCGAGATGAAAACTAAGCCGACTCAGCATGCGATTCGTAATCTTCAGAGTGCTGGAATTCAGCCGGATTTTGTTATCGGTCGGAGTGAAAAGCCGCTTGATATGCATCGCAAGGAAAAATTATCTGTTAATTGCGGCGTGCCGACGGAAAATGTTATTTCGGCTCCAGATATTGAATCAATTTATGATATTCCTTTAAATTTTGAAAAAGATAATTTCGGTGATCGAATTTTAGAGAAGTTTGGTTTACCTTTGGGACACCGGAACAATAACCATGCTTGGCGTAAAATGGTGGCAGATTCTAAAGTCAAGGCACTGGAGGTTAACATTGGGATTGTCGGCAAATATTTTGCGAGCGGTGATTTTTCCCTCGGAGATTCATATATTTCCGTAATTGAAGCGATTAAGCATGCTTCCGCCCATAATCATTGTAAGGCGAGAATTCATTGGCTTGGAGCCGAAGAAGTAGAAAAGGATGGCGTTAAAGTTTTGAAGAATATGGATGGTATTATTGTTCCTCAAGGTTGGGGCGGCCGTGGATCGGAAGGAAAGATAAAAACGATTAAATATTGCCGTGAAAATAAAATACCTTATTTCGGTCTCTGCTACGGTATGCAAATGGCCGTGATAGAGTTTGCGCGCAATGTTGCTAACCTAAAAGACGCAAATTCAGCCGAGTGCGATCAAAAAACAAAAAATCCCGTTATCCATATCATGCCCGGCCAAGAAAAGCTGATTAAAGAAAAAGGTTATGGCGGAACTATTCGCCTCGGCGGTTGGCCCTGCAAGTTAAAACCGGGAACTCGCTTAGCTAAGGCCTATGCGCGTTTTAGTAGCAGCAAGGTTATTTCCGAGCGCCATCGCCATCGCTATGAATTTAATAATGATTATCGAGAAATGTTTGAGAATTTGGGACTGACGGTCGCCGGAACTTCGCCGGACGGAAAAATCGTAGAAGCAGTCGAGATTTCTAATCACCCGTTTTTTGTCGGTGTCCAATTTCATCCCGAGTATATTTCCCGCCCGTTAGCACCGCACCCCCTCTTTGTAGAGTTTGTTAAGGTCTGTAAAGAGAAAAAATAAGTATAGAGATGATATAAATGAAAAGGGCCCAGCTAAGATGCATGGGTCCTTTTTTGTCTTTTGGATTGCTCCGCCCGATAGATTGTTCATCCGAGTATGCTCTTGTAAGCATTCTTGGCAATTTGCTTTCTAAAGTGCCAAAGCATCGGCTGAAACGGGAAAAACAATCCCGTTATTGCGTTGGCGTACAAATATGGCCGCCAGTTTCTTCATATTTGTCTTCGTCTTCATTTTTTACGTTTTTAGAACTAAAGACATTATAACATATTTTATTGTAAATGTCAATATATAACAAATAACAAAAAACAGGCAGTAATGCCTGTTTTTTAGTTTAAAATCGTTTATTTTTTAATAGTTTTTTTCGTTGGAGTCTTTTTTGTTTCTTTGGTTGTTTCTTCTTTAACCGCGTTCAAAGGGATAACGTTTACAATCTTGGAGGTTTTAAGAGTATTGTTAAATTTCCTTAATTTTTTGGTAGCAAATTTTACAAAACCGCTCTTAAGAGCAAATAAAGTATCGTCTCCGCCAATACCAACATTAAGGCCGGGAAGATATTTAGTACCGCGTTGTCTAATAATAATGGCGCCAGTTTTAGCCCACTCACCGTCTGTCAGTTTTACGCCTAAACGCTTACTTTCTGACTCACGGCCTAATGAGGTTGACCCGGCGGCTTTCTTATGTGCCATATGGATGTTCTACACTGAAAATGCTAGCCAGAAGACTAGCATCTCAAGGGTTAATTTAAGTTTTATTGTTTTAATATAACAAATGAGTGGGGAATTGTCAAATATGGCTAATTTTAGGATTAGGACTAAGGTTTTAATTTTTATAAAACATGCTATAATAGAAACATAAAAATCAGCTAAAAAATTAACAAAAAAAATATGGTAAAAGTCAATCAAGAAAAATGCATCGGTTGCGGCATGTGCGCCGGTTTGTGCCCGGAAACATTCGTGATGGGGGCAAGCGGCAAAGCAGAGGTTATAAAGCCTGAGCCGACCGATTGTGCTAAAAATGCCGCGGCTAATTGCCCCGTGGAAGCTATAAGTGTTAATTAATCTAATCAATAAATATGGCTGGAGAAATAATTGCTGAAAAGCCGATTATCGAGTCGCCCAAAGTCACCCCCATTAAAATCGAACAACTGCCCAATTCGGAAAATAAAGCGGAGAAGATCCTGCCGCCGACGGAGCAGATAAAAGAAATAATCTCTCAGCCCGTTGAGAAAAGGGGGGAAGATACTATTGTCGCAGTTTCCCGAGTGCAAGATTGGCAGAAGCAACAAGCGGCCGCGATTGATAATATTTTATCTGAAGGCTTAAATGAAGTCTTTTTGAAGATGAACCCAGCCGAGCAGGCAGTTTTTAAAAAAACTGGAGAAGAAACCGTCGTAAAAATTAGCAAATTACTAATGGAAACTAAAGTCAGAGTTAATAAGATTGTCGCCCTGATAAGGAAATGGCTTCAGTTAATCCCGGGAGTAAATAAATTTTTTCTAGAACAAGAAGTAAAAATCAAAGCGGATAAAATAATGAGAATAAAAAATAAATTTTAAATATGACGGGAACAAACTCGTTAAATGAGGCTGATTTTTTAGGGATAATAATCGGAGTAGCGGCGCTGATTGTTTTTTTTATAGCCTTGTTGCAGATTTTGCGCTGGTTTTTGTCACGGCGCCATTATTTCCCTCATCAAGTTTTTTTGGTCCGTTTGCCTAAAGAAAAGCCGGAAGATGATAAGAAAGAAGCCACCGTTCAGCAGCTCAGAGAAGAAATCGCGAAGGGAGAAACGATTTTTGCGGCAATCGGCGGGTTAAAAGCCGAAAGAGGCTTCAAAGCTTGGTTAACTGGACGCCACGATCATTTTTCTTTTGAAATTGTTGCGAGTCATAATAAAATCGCCTTTTACGTTGTGGCGCCGCATGAACAGGTGCGCTATATCGAACAGCAAATTCAAGCTTATTACCCGGAGGCTATCATTGATGAAGTTGAGGACTATAATCCTTTCAGCATGAGCGGTCAGATTGCGGCCGCCTATCTTAAGACGACCAAGAGTTTTCTTTTTCCTATAAAGACTTATCAGAAGATGGAGGTAGACCCTCTTAATTCTTTAATTAATACCTTGTCTAAATTAGGTAAAGACGAAAGCCTGGTTATCCAATATTTGGTACGGAGCGCCCATAGTGCTTGGCACAAAAAAGTGCGCCATGTGGTTGAGAAAATTCATCAAAAGAATTCTGTTTCGGCTGGCGTAAAATCGGGCGGCCCCAGTGCTTTAATCGGCGATATTTTCGGCGGCGGCCATAAGAACAATAACGTCCCGGAGGCGCCTAAAAAACTGTCAGCAATCGAGGAAGAGATGGTAAAAACGATTGAAGAAAAAAATCTAAAAACCGGCCTAGATGTTAATATTAGAATTATTGCCAGCGCGAAGGCCAAAGAGGAAGCGAACCGCTACTTGGAAAATGTCGCCTCTACTTTCGGCGAATATAATAATTTCAGCTATGGCAATAACTTTTCCCGAGCCAATAAAAGTGCTCCGGGGAAAATAGTCCAAGATTTTATTTACCGCCACTTTCAAGAACGCAGCGCCTTTTTATTAAATAGTGAAGAATTGGCTAGCGTTTTTCATTTTCCTTTGAAATCGACCGAGACGCCAAATATTTTATGGCTCACTTCTAAAATTGCACCGGCACCGGCGAACGTACCCACGGAGGGCATAACTCTGGGCGAAAATATTTATCGAGGTATAAAAAAAGAAATCCGCATTAAGCGCCAAGACCGTCGCCGCCATACCTACTTAGTTGGTAAATCCGGTGTCGGTAAATCCGTTCTTCTGGCTAATATGGCAATTCAGGATATTCAAAATGGGGAAGGCGTCTGCGTCTTTGATCCAAACGGCGATTTGATCACTGATATTTTAGAGAGAATCCCGCCGGAGAGAGCTGAGGATGTGATTATTTTTTCGCCTGGCGATGTCGAGAGGCCCCTCGCTTTAAATCTATTAGAATTCGATCCGCGTTATCCCGAGCAGAAAAGTTTTGTGATTAATGAAATGATTGGCATTCTCGACAAGCTTTATGACCTGAAAGCAACGGGCGGCCCGATGTTTGAGCAGTATATGCGCAACGCTATGCTTTTGATTATGGACGATGCGGAATCGGGCTCGACGCTAATGGAAATTCCTAAAGTTCTAGCCGATGAAGAATTCAGGCGCTATAAATTAAACCAATGCAAGAACCAAACTGTAGTTGATTTTTGGCGCAAAGAAGCGGAGAAGGCGGGCGGAGAAGCGGCTTTGGCTAATATCGTGCCTTATATTACTTCTAAATTAACGCCGTTTATTTCTAATGATATGATGCGGCCTATAATCGGCCAGCAAAAAAGCGCGTTTAATTTAAGAGAAGTTATGGATAAGCAGAAAATACTGCTGGTTGATTTACCTAAAGGTTTGATTGGTGAAACGAATGCCTATCTTTTGGGCATGATTTTAGTCGGTAAAATTTTAATGTCGGCTTTATCGCGCACCGACATGCCGCCGGAACAGCGCAAGGATTTCTATTTATATATTGATGAGTTCCAGAATTTTACCACTTCTTCTATTTGCCAAATCTTATCCGAGGCTAGAAAATACGCCCTTGATTTGATTATTGCCCATCAATATATCGGACAATTAAGCAAAAATAACAACAATGAAATAAAGGATGCGGTTTTTGGTAACGTCGGGACGATGATCAGTTTTAAAGTCGGTTCCGAAGACGCGGAATTTTTGGTTAAAGAGTTCGCGCCCGCTTTCAACCAATACGATTTGATAAACGTTGACAAAGGCATGGCTTGTATTAAGCTTTTAGTTGATAATAGCGCAAGCCGCCCCTTTTCACTCGCTACTACTTGGCCGATTCTGGGCGTTAAAAGGCCGGGTATGGCAGATAAGATAAGAGCTTTGAGCCGCTTGAAATATGGACAGAACGCGCGTTTGGTAGAAGCGGAAATAAGCCGCCGGGCGCGCATTAGTTTAATTAAAGATAAATAAAGCGATTCCTTTATGTCGACTCTTTACCGTGATTATCGCCCCCAGAATTTCGCTGAAGTTTTAGGGCAGAATCATATAAAAATAACTTTGCAGAATGAAATTAGCGTCAATAAATTAGCGCAAGCTTTTTTATTTTGCGGACCGCGAGCAGTCGGTAAAACTACTTTAGCGCGCGTCTTGGCCAAAACAGTGAATTGTCTTAACCGTAAAGACGGAGAATATGAGCCCTGTAATAAATGTGAGAATTGTATCAGCACGACATTGGGAAAAAATTTGGATGTGGTGGAAATCGACGCCGCTTCTAACACTGGAGTCGATAATGTGAGAGAGAATATTATCAGTTTTTCTAGACTTACTCCGGCGAACGCGAAATTCAAAGTTTTTATTATCGACGAAGTCCACATGCTTTCGCTTTCGGCTTTTAACGCGCTTTTAAAAATTATTGAAGAGCCGCCAACTCATGTTATTTTTATTTTATGCACGACAGAAATCCAAAAAGTGCCCTTAACGATTATTTCCCGCTGCGAGCGCTTTGACTTTAAGCGAATCAGCGTTTTAGATATTGTCAAAAAATTAAGCTTAATCGCGAACGCGGAAAAGATTGAAATTGATTCTGAAGTCTTGGAGGCGATTGCTCGCCGTTCCGGCGGACATTTGCGCGACGCCGAAAGCTTGCTGGGCCAGATTTTTTCATTGGGCGACAAAAAGATTACTCTCGAACAAGCTGAATTAGTTATCCCTCATTATAATAGCAATGAAGCAGCCGACCTACTTGATTATCTGAGCCGCAAAGACGCGATGAAAGCGATTTCTTTGATTAATAATTTAGTAGACAGCGGAGTTAATTTGAAAAACTTTACTGGTGAGCTCATCGGGTTGCTTCGGAAAATAATGCTGAGCAAAGTTAATCCGGGCTTATCAGATAATTTAGGCCTGAATTTAGGAGAAAGCTTAGAAATTAAGATTAATGAGATTTCTAATAATTTGAGCTGGGAACAATTATTAGCGTTTACGAGAAGATTTCTTGAAGCTTATAATGATAATAAAAATCCTTTGATCTCGCAGTTGCCTTTAGAGCTTGCGATTGTCGAGGTTTGCTATGGTATACAAAAAGCCGCCCCCGGTTTTTCTAGTGGTGGCCTTTCTAGTATTAGCGGTTCAAAATTATCGACGTCCAATAAAGATGCGGCATCCGTTAAGCCAGATAAGAATCAAGCAGAAGGGAAAATAGCTAAAAATATTAACGAAGGCGAGGGTGCGAGCAAAGCCATTATTAATTTAGATCAGGCCGAAGTTTTAGAAAAATGGCCTGAATTTTTGGTGAAGATAAAAAAATATAATCACTCCTTATCTTTTGTTTTACAGAATTGCCATCCCCAAGATGTGAAAGATAATTGTTTGTGTTTAATTTTCAAATATAAATTTCATCAAGATAGAATTAATGACGCCACGATAAAGAATATAATAGAGACGACGCTTGCTGAAGTTTTTGGTGCAGCTTTGACTTTGAGTTCGCTTATCGATGAAAATCTTGATTTGAAACGTGAAGATAAAACCGAGGTTGTCTCACAGGACGTACCTGTCTCCGCCGGTGCGGCGGAAACAGATATAAAAAAAGGAGGTCTGATTAACGATCTCCTCAAGACATTCGGCGGTGAAATTATTAATTAATAAATAATCATATGTTAGATATAAAATTAATTCGCGAAAATCCAGATTTGATAAAAGCTAATGTTCGTAATCGCTTAGCCGCGGTCGATATCGATAGTTTGCTGGATTTAGATAAAGATATTAGGACCTTAATCACCAATATTGAAACAGCTCGGGCTCGGCGCAACCAAGCTTCAAAAACAAAACCGACGGCCGAAATTATCGCCGAGATGAAAGTCTTAGGCGATAATTTGAAAAACTGGGAAGCCGATTTGATTGGAAAAGAAGACCAGTTTAAGGAGATGCTTCTAGCTGTTCCTAATTTAACTCATCCGAGCGTCAAAGTCAGCGCTAACGAAGACGACAATCCAGTTTTAGAAACCTATGGTGCGCCCACAAAATTTAAATTTACCCCCAAGGATCATGTGGAGCTTGCCGCCGCGCTTGATTTGATAGATTTTGACCGGGGCACAAAGGCGAGCGGTGCTAAATTTTATTACCTTAAGAATGAATTAGCGCTCATGGAGTATGCTCTTATTCAGTATGCTTTGAATATCTTAGTCGCCCGCGGATATACTCCGGTGACCACTCCTGATTTGGCAAAAAGGGAAGTGGTCGAGGGTATGGGGTTTAATCCGCGCGGCGAATCGACTCAAATCTATAATATCGCTGATTCTGACTTAAGCCTGATCGGTACTGCGGAAATTACCATGGGCGGGTATCATAAAGATGAAATCTTGGAAGAATCTGAACTCCCTAAGAAATACGTAGCCGTTTCCCATTGTTTTCGCACGGAAGCAGGAAGCTATTCGAAGTTTTCTAAAGGAATTTTTCGCGTCCATCAGTTTACTAAAATTGAAATGTTTCAATATGTAAAACCAGAGGAAGCAGAAAAAGCCCATTTAGAATTATTAGAAATCGAGAAGGAGATTTTTAAGGGCTTAAATTTACCTTTCCAGGTAATTGATCATTGCACAGCTGATTTAGGTGCACCCTCTATTCGGACATACGATCTTGAAGCTTGGATGCCGGGCAAACCAGCCCCTGACGGCAGCCAGGGGGCATGGGCGGAAGTAACTTCGACGTCTAATTGCACGGACTATCAAGCCCGCGCTATGAACACAAAATACCGCAAGGCAAACGGCGAGAAAGAATTAGTCTACACTCTTAATGGTACGGCGATTGCTATTCCACGTTGCTTGATTGCCATCATGGAAAATTACCAGACAAGTGACGGTTCGATTGAAATTCCCAAAGCCCTCGCTCCCTATATGCCGAAAAGCTATAAGAAGATAAAGTCTAAACAGAAGTAAAAAATAATGAAAAAGTTTTTAGGATGGAAAAATATTTTTATAGCGGTGTTGGCGCTTGTCAGCGCCGGGTTGTTTTTTCCGTCGATCACTCGGGCGGCCGTTTTGAAAGCCACTTATCCGCGCTTAGCTAATTATTTTTTGAAATGGGAAATTAATGATGCCGAGGCCCAGGAACTAGCCAGATGGGATGTTGTGGTTCTTGATATGGAGGTTCAAGAAAATAGCCGCGAACAGTTGAAAAAAATCCGCGCGCTTAACCCGAATGTCATTATTTTAGCCTATATTAACTCAGTCGAACAAATCGATAATCCTGAAGATTATAATCATGCCGAATTGCGCAACCGGCTCGCTAGAAATATTAACAGTGCTTGGTGGCTGCATGATTCTTCCGGTAATAAAATTTCTAATTGGCCCTATAACTCAATGCTTAATTTAACGGATGGTGCCAGTCCGGATAATCGAGGTCAGCGTTTCAACGACTATTTAGTTAATTTTGTAATTAATGAAATTAAAACCACCGGTCTTTGGGATGGCGTTTATTATGACAATACTTGGGGCGATATCGCTTGGCTCAATCAAGGTAAAATTGACGCTAATAATGATGGCGTTCGCGATGAAGCGGCGGGTCTTGATGCCGCTTGGTCATCAGGCTTTAAAAAAGTTTTAGCGAAGACAAGGGAACTGGCCGGTTCTGATTTTATTATCGTTGGCAACGGACGCGTTTATGAGGGTTATCAAAGCTTGCTAAATGGTGCGATGCTAGAGAGTTTTCCGTCCTCTTGGGAAAATGGTGGAACTTGGGCGGGGTCTATGAAAACTTATTTGCGCCTGCCGGCTTTGAATGCTACGCCGAATATTTCTCTAGTTAATGTATCTAGCAAAAACCAAACCGATTATCGTCGTTTTCGCTATGGCTTAACGAGCACTCTGCTGGGAAACGGCTTCTATAGTTTTGATTATGATATTACTGACCATGCACAGACCTGGTGGTATGACGAATATAATGTTCCATTAGGTCCCGCCCAATCGAGCGCTTATAACCTCCTTACTAACGGCGGAACAGAAATAAAAGCCGGTTTATGGCGCAGAGATTTCAAGTATGGGTCAGCCATCGTTAATTCGACGAACAAAGAGCAGCTTTATGTTTTTTTAAAGGAAGAAATGGAAAAAATAAAGGGTATGCAGGATCCTGGCTTTAATACCGGCTTAAAGATTAATTATTTGAAATTAGCTCCCCAGGACGGGGTAGTTCTTCTACGACGTAACACGGTTATCACCGATAGCGCCTTTACCAATGGTTATTTCTATCGTTTATATAATTTCGCTGGCATCCAAATAAGAAATGGCTTTTTCCCTTATTTCAGCAATTTTCCCGGTGAACAAGAACTCATTGTTGCCAAACAGAATTCCGATACTCAAGACGTTAATCTGGCGGCCGGCTCCGGCCAAGTAAGCCTGCAAAAAAATGGAGTAAAATTAACTCCAATTTTCCCCTATACAAAAAATTATAAAGGCCAGATTAATATCGCCGCTAGGATTGATCAAGGATATTTTCGTGAAATAGTCACCGGTCCCGGAAGCGGCGGCGGACCGCAAGTCAGGATTTTCCAGGCTAATGGTAAATTGTTGGGCGATTTTATGGCTTATGATAAAAAATCGCGCGGTGGAGTCAGTGTTGCTCTGGGCGATATTAATGGCGACGGTCAAGCAGAAATTATTACTGGCCCCGGAGCCGGGCTAGAGCCACTTGTTAAAATATTTACCTTGAAAGGAGCCTTAAAAAATAGTTTTTTAGCTTATGATAAAGGCTTTAAAGGAGGCGTCAACGTGGCCGTAGGTGATGTTAACAGCGATGGTCAAAATGAAATAATTACTTCTCCCGGAAGCGGCGGTGGACCGCAAGTCAGGATTTTTAATAATCAAGGGAAGGCGTTATCAAGTTTTTTTGCTTATGATAAAAATTACCATGGAGGCATGAAAGTCAGCGTAAGCGATATTAACGATGATGGCCAAATGGAAATTTTAGCAGGCATAAAGAATTTTTATTAATAAATATATGTTAAAATTTATTAATCGTCATTGGCAGCTTAGGCGGGAAAGATTTTATCTTAAAAATCGCTGGCATTTAATTCTCGATTTTTCCCTAGGTATTATTATTATTTTGTTGGTAGCGGTTGTTATTAGCCTGCATTTTTATCGCCCAAGTCTAATTAGACCGTTTATCGGTACAGTGCCCATTAAACAAGAAATAGATTTAAATAATCCGCCCCTGGTTGTTAATTTTACAGTTGCCAGTTCGTCTATCAGATTAGCTGACGGTGCCGTTTTGAAGATCGATCTAAAAAATATAGGCGATAACGCTATCCAAAATATTAAAATCGACCTGCTCAGCACAAAACAGAATTTTACAATCAATAAAATTGAAGCTTCCGGCGAAGCGTCCAATATCAAAATCGCCAATCGTCAGATAGATCTCGGTTCTTTAAACGCCAATGAAAACAGGGAATTAACATTTAAAGTTTATTTTAAGGCGAAGAACGAAACAGAAAGAGTAGTCGAATGGCAGGCACAAAGCGTCTATTTAGTTCAGGATCAATTAATTAAAGAAGCTATTAATTTGCCTAATTTGAACTTAGCTTCCGAATTGAGAGGCGAGGCAGTTGCTTACTATCATAGTCCGCAGGGCGACCAATTAGGCAGCGGCCCCTTGCCGCCCCTTGTCGGCTTACCGACCAATTATTGGGTTTTCTTTGAGATAAAAAGCAACGGTGATTTTAAAGATTTAGTCTTCAGCGCCAAGCTTCCCAAAGGAGTGGAGCTAACTGGCAGCCGATCACTTCTGGCTGGCGATTTTAAATATAATGCTGCTTCAAGGCAGATTATTTGGAGAGTGGCAGAGTTAAAGAATCAAAGCGATAGTTATCGCGTTGGCTTCGAAATCCAACTTATACCAAATTTGGATCAAGTCGATAAAGTTGCTCCGCTGGTAACAAATTTAAATTATTATGCTCGCGACGTAGTCATTAATGAGGAAGTTTCCGCCGAGTTGCCCAATCTTAATACTAACTTAGACTTTGATCGCCTTAATAAAGGGCAGGGTGTGGTTGGCCAGCCCTAATTTATTTTATGATAAATTTTTTTCGACAATTATTAAAACCTAAGTACGAGACCCTAAATAAAATTGAAATTGACGCTAAAAAAATTATCGCCAATTTCAATTATTTAAAGGAGCAGCAGGGAAGCGCGGAAATATTTCCCGTCTTAAAGTCAAATGCTTATGGGCACGGCTTAAAAGAACTATGCCTTATTCTTAATCACACAGCTGCCCCCATGGTTATTGTTGATTCTTTCCCGGAGGCGCAGATTGCTTGGCGGTATTTTAAGAGGAAAGTTTTGATTTTAGGGGAGATGCCTTTCAAGGCTTACAGTTATTGTGATTTTAAACGTATCGAATTCGTCATTTATAATAGTGAAACCCTAAAATATTTATCCGGTTATGGCAAAAGAGCCAAAGTACATCTTTTTATTAATTCAGGCATGAATCGCGAGGGCATAAAAAATATTTCTAAATTCATTGAACTCAATAAAAAATATCTAGATAAGATTGATCTTACTGGTTTATGTTCCCACCTAGCTTCAGCGGACGAGCAGTCGATTTTTAATCAGACGCAAGAAGTGGAATTTATGGATTCTTTGGATGCCCTGCGTTCGGCCGGTTATTTTCCGCGCTGGATTCATTTAGGCAATTCAGCCGGGCTGCTTACTCTACGCAATAAACTTTTGACCGCTTATCGTCCCGGGCTAGCCCTTTATGGCTATAATCCGTTTTCTGATTCAGAGGAATCAGAATTTGAAGAGAATAAGCGCCTGCAACCAGCCCTAAAAGTTATTTCTCAGATAGTTTCTATCCAAAAAGTGTTGCCCGATGAGCCGGTTTCTTATAATGAAAGCTATCGCGCCGCTAAGGAAACGAATATCGCCATTGTTCCTTTCGGTTACTTTGAGGGTTTAGATCGTCGGTTATCGAATAAGGCTGAATTTCTTGTCTTAAGTTTAAATTCGGCGATTTGGGCGCCAGTAGCCGGCAAGGTCTGCATGAATTTAACCTGCTTGGATGTTGATGGTCAAACAGTTCAAAAAGGGGATCAGGTTGTTATTGTCTCCGATCAGAGAAAGGACAAAAACTCAGTTTTAAATCTATCCCGCCTCATGAATACTATTCCATATGAATTTTTGGTACGCCTCCAGCCAAGTGTCAGGAGAGAGATAATTTGGTAATGATATTTTTTTGTAATTATGTCAAGAGAAGGGAAATATTTTAAAAAAATCAAAAAGGACTACCAATGCAAAAATCTTTGCAACCCTTTTTTTCATAAACCCAAGAAAACACCAAATAAGCGTTTCTTCGCTTGTCTTTTAGCTTTAGGCATCTTATTTATTATTTTCCTTTTTTGGTTTTTTGGCGCGGCGCCGGTTTGGCGGATTAATAATATAAAGGTTGAGGGGCTGACACGGATACCGGATACTGATATAAAGAACAAAGTTTGGGAACAGACTAGAAAATCCCGGTATTTGATTTTCAAACAAGATAATATTTTGCTTTTCGATAAAGATGACGTTCAAAAAAGTATCCTCGCCGCTTATAATTTAGCCTCTTTACAAATTATCAAAAAATTTCCGAAGACGATACTGGTACGCGTCGGTGAACGGCCATATTCTTTTATCTTCCAGCAGGGAAATGAGTTTTACTATGCTTCCAGCGAAGGCTATATTATCCGCGAATCAATGGTTTCTGAGGATAATAAGGCTAAGTACCTCATCTTGGAAAATAAAAATGTTGGCAGCTTAATCGATGAAAATAATAAAATAAATATTTCAACTGATTATTTGAATTTTATTTTTGAACTAGCGAATTCTCTGACGACCCATCAAGAATTATCCGTCGAACGCTTCATAATCGATCAGGAATTCAATACCATTAAAGTTAAGTTTAAAGATGGCCCGCTAGTCTACTTTGACACTAAGGTCGAGGCTAAGACTCAGGTCGACCGCCTAGTTCTTGTCAAAAAAGAGAAAATAAAGGATAATTTCAATAAGACCAATTATATCGACTTGCGTTACGGCGATCGCATATTTATTAATTAAACAAATATATGGAGGGGGCATTTAAAACATTCTTTACTTTAGCAGTTTTAGTCTTTTGTGCGGTGGTTATCGGTATTTTTTTGATAATTATAAAAATTATTTTATTATTCCATCCCGAAGTCCATCTTATGGGTTTAATTATCAGTTAATTATCCCTTAAACCAGTACACATAGTATATCAGGCATTAAAGGAGCTTAGCGGCTCCTTTTAGTTTATTCTAATAAAGAGTGTATTAATATACATTATGCGAAGCATTGGATAGGCAAAATTCTAGGTAATATCGAGCTTTTTATGTATTCCCCGTCCTTTTTTGTTTTCAAGTCTAGGGTATCCGGGATATTATTTTTAAGAAAAATATTTTATAAATAAAAAATACAAATAAAAAAGGAGATTCGATAAAGAATGAATCTCCTAAGGCTCTTCATGATTAGTTTTTGGGTTTGGGTGGGCCTGTCTGATCAGCCAGGTCTAATAAGGCCCGGGCAATTTCCTCTGTTCCCTTTTTAACGTCTTCTTCTTTTTGGTAGTCGCCGCTTAATTTAATGGTTGGGCCAATATAAATATCAGTCCGTTTCCAAAATTTTGGCCAAAAGCGACCGACCGGCAAGGCTTTTTCCGCTCCGTTTATCCAGACAATTAAGATTTTAGCATCGGTTTCAAGAGCTAATCTGGCTGCGCCGTCTTTGAGTGGTCTCAAGCGGTGTCCTAGTCGTGAATAATGCCAGTTGTTGTCTTTGTGAGTCGCAGTGCGGCCGCCTTCAGGGAAAATTATTAAAATTCTTCCCTTCTTTAAGACCTTAGCCATTTTTTTAAAAGCAGATTTCATCACGTCCGGTTTGCGTCGCGGGACAAAAATAAAGCGTTCTTTGACTAGTTCCCAGTACCACTTGTTATAATTATCAAGGTCAGGGGTACTATAAGGGACGAATTTAAAGGGCTGGATAGTCGTTCTCAAGAAAAAAAGATAATTAAGTAATACGGGTTCCCACATAGAGGGGTGGTTCGATATTACTATCAAACTTTTGGGCCAGAAAGAAATATTCTTTTGATTGTGGACGACTACGTATCCTAGAAGCCTAAACGTAAAAAATATCAACCCAGAAACCAACCAAAGTGGATAAGCTAAGAGCCAGAGCAATAAAATTGATTTAGCTTTCTTTAACTTTTCCATGGTTGTTTTATTAAAGTTCTATTATCTAATTTATAATAAAATATACTTTTTGTCAATGGGATGATAAAATAATATTAGCTGCTAAAATGTGCTATACTCTAGTTAGTTATGGAAAAAAATAAATCGATAATTAAATATTTAGTTGATTTCCTAGATTACTCGGAGATTGAAAAGGGTTTGTCTTCCAAAACCCAGGAAAATTATACTCGTTTTTTACGCAAGTTTTTTGGCTGGTTAAAAGAGGTAAAATTAGAGGCTTTAACACCGGCTAAATTAACGCCGGAACATATTTGGCAATACAAAGTCTATTTATCACGCCATATCGACCCTAAAACGCGTAAAACCCTTAAAAAGACTACCCAGAACTATTATCTGATCGCTCTCCGTTCTCTTTTGGAATTTTTTGTAGAAAAAGATATTACTTCCCTACCGCCCTCAAAAGTTAAATTAGCTAAGGATAAAGCGGACAAAGAAATTAAATTTTTAAAATTAGAGCAACTTTCCCAACTTCTGTCAGCGCCTGATAGCAGCACTGTTATTGGCCTGAGAGATCGAGCACTTTTAGAAACTCTTTTTTCGACCGGTTTGCGTGTAGCTGAGTTAGCGGCTCTAAATCGCGATCAATTAAGAATTAAAGATGAAACTCACGATTTGGAAATCACCGTTATTGGTAAAGGCAGCAAGATTCGCACGGTCTATTTTTCTGAACGGGCGATCAGAGCTTTGCGTTTTTATCTCCAAGAGCGCAAAGATATGGATGATGCCCTGTTTATTAATTATAAGCGCGGCGGCGCCAAGAGCAATGCTTCCAGAAGATTGACTGTCAAAAGCGTTGAAGATATTGTCAAAAAATACGTGTTAATTGCTGGTTTGCCAGTGATGGCTACGCCCCATACTTTGCGCCATTCTTTTGCGACCGACCTGCTTAATCAAGGCGTTGATTTAAGAACGGTTCAAGAATTTTTAGGGCATAGTAATATCGCGACGACGCAAATTTATACCCATGTGACTAATAAGCAGCTCCAGGACATTCATCGCAAAGTTCATGATAGCCGGAAATTTTAAAGATATTATTTAAAAATAACCCTGGAATACTCCAGGGTTATTTTTTATTTACAATAGATATTTTTTTAGGGTAGATAATTTTCCGGATTGACCGGTAGGCCGTCTTTTCTGACTTCAAAATGCAAGTGCGGCCCAGTCGTGAATCCGCCAGAGCCGACTCCGCCCGGCGTTCCCCCTGAGCGGCCAATAGCTTGCCCTTGAGTAACATATTGATCAGTTACTACATAAACAGCGGACACATGGCCGTAAACCGTGGCTAAACCATCACCATGGATAAGCATGATATAGGCATAACTTTTTGTACCATCAAATTTAACTTTAGCAACGTAACCGTCGGCCGCGGCTGTAATAGTCGTGCCTTGTTTGGCGCGGATATCGACGGCTGGGTGCTCGCCGATAATATTGCGGTAAGGATAATCAGAATCGTGGAAAGAAGAAACGATATAATTTTTCGGTACGGGCCAAGCGATGGTATTGTTTCCGCTATTAAGCCGTTGCTGGTCCTTCTGTGACATTTTCTGGCGGATAAGACGTTCTGCGCTCGCAATCTCCGCTGCCGCCTGGTCCTGTTCCCTTTTGGCTTGTAGTAATAAGTTTTGGTATTCTTTCTCTGAAGATCTGGTCTCCTCTAAAATATAGGTTTTGTTTTCTTGCTCATAAGCCAAACCGCTTTTCTTTTCTTCTAGTTTATCTTTTAGAGACGATAATTCCGCATTCTTTTCTGTTAAGCTTAGTTTGTTATTATCCAAGCGCTCTTTGTCTCGCTTTAAGTCAGTAACGCTTTGCCCGATTTCTTTATTGGTATCTTCTAGATACTTAGCCTGGTTTAAAAATTCCGATAAGGATCCGTTTAGCAAAATCATTTCTAGAGTCGAAATTTGGTCTTGTTTATAGACCAAGCGTAATAGATTGCCGATATGTTGCTTTTGTGTCTCGATCTGTTCGTCGAGATTAGTGCTGTCGACTTCTATTTTTTGTATTTCTAAATTAGTTTTGTCAATTTCTAGATTAGTTTCTTCAATATCAAGCTGCGCTTTAGCTAAACGATTTTCAAGTAGCGATAATTGGTTGCTTAAATTGATCCGGTCGCGCTGCTTAGCTTCGATTTGCGCTTGATATTCCTGTTGCTTCGCCTTTAAATTATCTATCTGTTTTTTCTGGTTCTGGATTTTTAAATTCAATGCCTCAATTTCCGCATCGAAATCCCCTGATTTGCTAAAAACCAGAGGGGTTAGGCCTAATAATCCGGCAAAAACTAATAAGAGTATTGTTATTTTAAGAGCTTTATTCTTCATGTTCTATAATTATAACATCTTTCAGACGTTTTGTAAATGATTAATTTATCTTTATTTTAGAGATTTTTCTAGGCGGTGGATACTTTCCTCTTTGCCGAGGGCGGCAGCGACTTCAAATGGGCTCGGGCTATTCTTTAACCCGGTCAGAGCGACGCGCAAAGGCCAAAGATAATCGCCATTTTTTTTGCCACCATCCTTTAACCAATTGATAATATTTTTTTCTAAATAATCTTTATTCCAATTGCTCTCTTCAATTTTTTCCAATTCAAGCGCAACGGCTTGAAGATTATTTTTAGTTTCTTCCATGCTCAGGTTTTTCCAGATAAGCAGATTTTTCTCATAATGCGCGAGCCCGAACAAGAAAGATGTCATTTCAACCACGTCTTCCAGTTTTTTCATCCTTTCTTGCGCTAGTCCGACAAAATTTTCCAGACGCTCTTCATCTTTTATTTTATGCCCGACTTTTTCTAAGTAGGGCCGGCATAGTTCAGCTAATTCTTTAAGTGATTTTTGGCGGATATAGTAGCCGTTATAATAATCTAATTTTTCAATATCAAAGACAGCCGGACTAGCCCCCATGCCTTCTAGAGAAAATTCTTTCTCTAGCTCCCGCAAAGAATAAATTTCTTTATCGTTTTTGCCGTGCCAGCCTAAAAGCGCGCAGAAATTAATAATTGCTTCTGGAAGATAACCCTTATCCCGATATTGTTCAGCAAAGACATCCCCTTGGCGCTTGCTTAGCTTGCCGCCAGTTTTATTAAGGATTAATGGGAGATGAATATATTTTGGCGGTGTCCAGCCGAAGGCTTCGTATAATAGAATATTTTTCGGGAAAGACGGTAGCCATTCGTCACCTCTGGTTACGTGGGTAATTTTCATCAAATGATCGTCTACGATATTTGCGAAGTGATAAGTCGGAACGCCGTCCGATTTTATTAAAACATGATCATCTAAATCGGCGGCCTTGAATTTAATATCGCCGCGCAGCTCGTCGTGCACGACAATCTCGCCGTCTAAAGGCATTTTTTGGCGCAAAACAAATTTTTCGCCGGCGGCCAATCTTTTTTCTATCTCCTCTTTCGTTAAATGACGGCACAAACGGTCGTAGCGCGGCGCTTCTTTGCGCGCTTCTTGCGTTAGGCGCATATCAGTTAAGCGTTCTTCGCTGCAGAAGCAATGGTAAATTTTTTTCTCGTCCAGTAGCTCTTTAGCCAATTTCTGATAGATTACCAAACGTTCGGATTGAATATATGGTCCGTAATTGCCGGTAGTATGCGGCCCCTCGTCGAACTCAATGCCAACCCAACCTAAGATATCAAGGAGTTTATCCAGCGCCCCTTCAATTTCCCTCTTTTGATCAGTGTCTTCAAGACGAAGTATGAATTTGCCTTTCCAATTTTTGGTTAAGAGATAGCCGAAAAGAGCGGAGCGCAAGTTTCCGAGATGTAGAAAACCGGTCGGCGAAGGAGCGAAACGGAGGCGGGTTTTAGGGCCGAATAAAGGCATATGATTATATGATTAATTGATATTTAATGATTTAAACTTGGCGAGAAATATCTTTGCGCCCGGCTGGCGGTAAGGGTGCAGATTATTTATTAGGTCGTCGGCGTCTACCCATTTGAAATTTACGTGATCCCAGAAACAAACTTTTACTTCCTGATTTAAGTCAGTCAGTTCGGCAATGTAAAGGCCCTGCTTCTGTCCCTTGTAATCATAAACATAGCGCTTTGAACCGCGGAAGCGCTCTTCGCTGTCGGTCATTTTTGGGAATGAATATTTATATAAATTTTTAAATATTGCGACAGTTTTTAAATCTTTAAGTCCGGTTTCCTCAAATATTTCCCGCCGGCCGGCCGTTTCCAAATCTTCGCCGTCAGTCCCTCCTTGCGGCAGTTGCCAATGATTGGCTTCGTCGCGTCGCTCAAGAATTAGTACTTTTATTTTTCCGGCCTCTTTTTTAAATAAGAAACAGGCAACATTTTTACGGTAAAAATGCTGATTAATGAAGCGGACCATTAATACCTGTTTCAAGAAAACAAAAATTGCCCGGTAAATGCGTTTAAGGCGTCGGCTGCTATCTTTATATCTAAAAATATTTAAAAGGCGCCAGAACCATTCCAGCCCCAGATAGCGGAATATCTTTGGTCCTCGATTAATTTTTCCCGTAATATAGTCAAAAGAGCCGCCGATGCCCAGAGCGACCTTAACCGCCACCAGTTTACTTAAATTATGGTATATCAGTTTTTCTTGGTACGGAAAGCCCAGAGTATTGAATAAAATGGCTGGCGCGAAATCATTTATAGCTTTAATTTTTTCCGGGTTCAAAAATTTATCACGGCTAATGTTTAAAACAGAAAAAAACAATTCCGGAAATTTTTGCCTTAAGGCTATTTCGATATCTTCTGCTTTGGATAAGCCGTTTTCCCAATTTAAAATCATGACCTTGTTTTTTTTCTCGGCCGCTAGTTTTAGAAGATCAACCGTTATATCGGCTCCAGTGACGCGAGGCAGATTATGACCGAAGAACCAGCTAGCTATTTTCAAGCCGAAGCCGTCAGCCAAAGATAGGTCGGCCTTATTCAAAATATAGAAAAATTCTTCATCATTGCCGGCGGCGAGTATTATTTCCGGATTTGGCGTAACAATATAGTGCTGGCGCCCATCAGACAAAAAATCAGCGACCTTCTTTAAGACCTCTGTTCGGCTGAATTCGCTTAAATTTATTCCCAAAATATTGACCATATGTTATAATAGTGATGTTTCAATTTTATTATAAATTTAAGCTTTCGTCAAAGTAAATTTTAATTTTCTATGGCTAATTATAAAAAAATTTCTGATCGGATCGAGGAGTTGACTATTGATAATCCGCGGACCGCTCCGCTCTTAAAATGGGTTAATATTATTAACGCCGGGAAAAATGAAATTGATTATTTGAGAAAAAATTATAATTTTGATTTAGTTCACTTGAAAGCATCATCTGCTTCAGTTTCCTTCCAGCGTCCACAAATTTTTCGTGGCTCAGACTATTTGTTTTTAGTCCTCCATTTTCCCACCTTTAAAGATGACAAAATAATTTCCGGCGAAGTTGATTTTTTCGTAGGGCACGGATTTTTAATAACTGCCAATAATAACAATCTTAAGGCTTTATCAGATTTTTTTAGCTTAGGAAAAAAGAACCCAAATTCCCTGCTAGCCTACTCTTTAGAGTCATCGGCTATTTTGCTTTATGAAATTTTGGGTCATTTGCTTGATAGCTGTTATCAATTACTTGATAAAAATAGTGTTGACCTAAATGATGTGGAGGATATTATTTTTTCTGGTAAGCAAAAAGAAGCAGTTAAACGAATTTTAACAATGAGACGTAATATTGTTAATATTCGGAAGATTATGCAAAATCATAAGAATATTTTGCGCCAATTAATGGAAATGGAAAGCAGCCTCGTCGAGAAACCAGCGATAAAAAAATATTATGTCGGGCTCGTTGAGCATTCAAAGCGTATTTGGGAGATGCTGGATAACCAAAAAGAAATGGTTGAGGTATTAAACAATACAAATGAATCTCTTTTAAATGACCGTATGACCGATATTATGAAAACCCTGACTATTTTTTCAGTTATTGTTTTTCCGTTGACATTACTTGCGGCAATTTTTGGTATGAATGCTAAATATATGCCCTTCGTTGATCACCCCTATGGCTTTTGGATAATATTATTTTTAATGTTTATTTGTTCTCTAGGCATGCTCGCTTTTTTTGAGCGAAAAAAATGGTTATAATTATAGAATAACAATGGAATAAAAAAAGACGCTCTAACTGAGCGCCTTTTTTGATTAAAAAATTATTTTATATTTGCTAGAGTGATAATAATGAAAATACCTAAAGAATTTAGGATAAACGATATTAGTATAAATTGCCATTTTTTTATTTTGCTTAAACCCATTAAGCTAATCCCTATTTCATCTGGAAATGGTGATATGATTATTAAAGCCCCAAAGATTGGTAAAATCCAGGAAAAATAAGGACTATTAAAGAATTTTTTGATCTTATTATTTTTTCTGATTCTAAGTAGGCCCGACCATTCAGAAAAATATTATTTTTTAAAAATTTAAAGATAATTAAATCGCCCATAGTTGCTCCGAGTCCGGCTAAAATTGCTACTTCCCAAGGATTAAGATACTCGGCGAGATAGTAAATAACAATTATTGAAGGCGCTACTGTAAAAATTGATACGAAAAACAAGCCCACCAGAAAAGCCCCTAAATAGCCAAAATTGCCCACCTCTTTAATGAAATTTCTTACAATTATTGTGTCGGTAATAAAAAATAAAACCAGGAGGCTTAAAAAAAGAAAAAAAGTATTTTTGTACTTCCAATTTAATTTATTAATTGAATTCATGGATAAATTTTAACAATTATAATACAAAATGTAAATAAAAGACGCCCGTGGATTACGGGCGTTTTGTTTTTAGAAACTCACGGAGTCTGATTTTTATTGCGGCACTTCGCCGCCGTCGCAGAATTTTTTATTCTTTATTATTCCGAGATGAAATGTTTTCTCTCCGCTTTGCGAGAAATCAAAGATAAGATCATCACCATCGATAGCGGTGTGGAAATAATCATACTCGGGCTTTTGTAGGCCGGGCTCCAATTGCCTTATTTCCTGAGAATCGACAAAGAGGTAAGAATGGTTCTTCGCGCCGACGGTAATCAGAAGTAGATAGTTGGTTTTCTTGCCCGCTCTTTCAGTGCTTTGCTTGTAAGCTATATAAGCGGTAGCAGGATCGATTTCGGCAATCATCTGGCCTTTATAAATGACCTTGACTTTGTTGCCGATGTTCAAGCTGAAGCCGAGCGTTGTGTCGCTTGTCTTTACCCAATCCATCGATTTGAGGTAGATCATCCGCTCGCGGATGGCTTTTGAATTGCATTCTGTTTTATCCTGCGCCCGGAGAGGAACAGGCTGGGCGATGAATATGGCTATTACCAGCGCATACCCCGCGATTTTTAAAAGGACTTTCATAATCTGATATTTTAAAATTTATACTGTGTTTACCTATTTTTACCCTAGTATCAAAATTATGCCTTGTCAATTTTGTTCTATTGACAAATATTATAAAATATAGTATAATTTAATATTATGTTAAACAATTATCTAAAACAAAATTTTTATTATTTTCTCGGACTATTTATCGGTTTATCAAGCCGTTTAAAGAAGTTCGTTTTGCGTTTGAATTCGCCTCGGCCGCGGATGCTTCCCTTAAGCGATTATAAGAAAAACTTAGATTATGACCGGGGTATTTTGAATACTCTACGCGAACTAAGCGGAGGGTTGGATATTTTTTCGGACAAGAGAATATTAGAAATCGGTCCAGGTCCGGATTTACTTTTAGGCTTATTAGCTCTTGAGTCAGGCGCGCAGTCATATAGTGCGATTGACTATTTTCCGGTATTAAGCGCTCCACTTTCCTTTTATGAAAATTTAAAAAAGGACTTACGGGCGCCACAGGCTTTGCGGGCGGTTGATCAGGTTTGCTCTTCCCTCTCTGAAAACAAACCGATTAACTCTCCGGAAATAAAGTACCAGATTTTAGGAATTGAAAAATTAGACGAGACGGAAAATAAATATGATTTTATTTTCAGCAAAGATGTTTTAGAACATGTGGATGATTTAAATTCCGCTTTTCGCGCTATGCGTTCTTCGCTCGCTTCCGGCGGCCGCATGATCCATAAGATTGATTTCCAGACACATACTTCATTTATTCAAGATAAGGACCGTTTAAATTTTTTACGTTACAGCGATTATATTTATAATAGATTTGTTAAATTCAGGGGCGGACCGAATCGCCTGCGCCTGCCAGAAGTTATCGCGCTAGCCAAAGCTAATGGTTTCGAAGTAGAAACAATCCGGATTGATAAACAGATGGAGGTTAATGAACTTAAGCAATCCAAAAGATTTTTAAGCGAATATTACAGAAATTTAGATGATAATTCTCTCTTACCCCTATCGGCTTGGATAATTTTTTATTAAAATATTGACAGAATTTTTGATATATGATACTATAGGGGGTTAAATTGAGCGCGTATGAAGATTATATTTATTGGACAAAAAGGTATCCCCGCTAAGACTGGCGGCGTTGAAAGATACGTTGAAAGTCTAGCCTTAAACCTGGTAGCCCAAGGCCAGGAAGTTTTTGCCTATTCACGCCATAGTTATAGCCAAGATCTTAAAGAGTACAAGGGCATTAAGATTATTTCTCTGCCCAACTTGCCTGGAAAAAACTTAGAAGCTATTTCCCATACTTTTTTGGCCTGTCTCGATCTTGTGAGACGGAAGGTTGATGTTATTCATTTTCAATCAATCGGCCCCTCTTCCCTGATTTGGTTAGTTCGAATTTTGAAGCCGCGAACGCCGATTGTTTTCACATTTCATTGCCAGGATTATTATCACCAGAAATGGGGACGCTTAGCGCGTTGGTATTTAAAGTTCGGCGAGAAAGTCGGCTGTCTTTTTGCTCATAGGATTATTACTATTTCTAAAGAACTCAACCGCTATGCTTTAAGCAAGTATAATAAGCAGGCGATTTATATTCCTAATGGCGCCACCGCTATTGAAAGAACTCCGGTTCAAGAAATAAGCCAATGGGGCCTGGAAGAAGGAAATTATTTGGTTTCTATTTCCCGTTTAGTGCGCCACAAAGGAATCCAGCATCTTATTGCTGCGTATAAACAATTAAATACTGATAAAAAATTGGTGATTGTCGGCGAAGGATCGCATACCGACGACTATGTTAATGAACTCCATAATTTAGCTGCCGATAACCCTAATATTATTTTTACGGGCAACCAGACCGGCCGCGCTCTCTCTGAATTATATTCTAACGCTTATGCCTTTGTGCAGCCTTCAGAAAGCGAAGGCTTGTCTATTGCCTTACTTGAAGCAATGAGCTATGGCCGCGCTTGCCTAGTGAGCGATATTGAAGCTAATAAGGAAGCCCTTGAAGATACGGGTTATATTTTTGAAAATAAGAATGTTGCTGATTTGAAAGATAAATTAGAAATCCTTTTAGCTAATCCGGAACAGGCTAAAGCTTTCGGGCAGAAAGCTTTAGAGCGCGTGAAGAAAGATTATAATTGGCAGGATATTTCCAATCAAGTATTAGCTGTTTATAAAACAGTTATTAAATAAATTTTAGCTCCGCCATTAGTTAGTTAATTTAATTGATTAATGGAGGGGCTAAAGTTTTATCGCCTTAGTACCTTCAAAACAAAACAGGACATAAAACAAAACAACCCTTAAACAAATTCTCAGTAAAGATGAAAAACAAAAGTTTATTCAGCAAGCTGCTATGGTCAGTCGCCATTTTGCAGCTGATTCTTTTGGCCGGGTGCCAGAAGTATGATGACAAGGACTTCAGTCCCGCACCTTCCCCGACCGATCAGGTCGTTCTCAAAAGCGCCGGTGGAACGATGAGCGGCGATACGGTAAAAGCTCCCGCTAATTTCGTGGTTACAGTCTGGGCCGAGAATCTGCCTCCATTACCTCCGGGAAATAACTACATATATTCCTGGGACATGGGAGACGGCACGCCGTTGCTCACTACTCCACGAGTGGAGCATAAGTACAGCGCCGGCTTATACCACCTCGTTGTAACCATAACAAATCCTCTTACCGGAGGTGTGATTACGAAAATGCTTTGGATGGATATTTCCTCGCTTTATGGCCAGGATAACACCATTCGCGTAATTAGTTCTACGCCGGTTTCTGGCGGTGGTTATGATTATGAACTCGGGTTTTTAGCCAGCACAATCGCCGGCTTCGTTCCTCCGCCCTATACAGCGTACAATATACCATTCGTGACCGGTACTTTCTGCGGTTGGCAAACAAACCCGCCACCCTCGAATCCGGATTACACCTATATCGATGGACAGTTGTATTTAGTCCGGCACATTGTTTTCGCCAACTACGCTCCCCAGGATCTGCACTTCGGGCAAGTGACCAATTGGTCATATAACCCCAGCTCGATTTACTGGGTTTCAACCGGTGGAGGTAATGGGAAATATGTCATATACCCGCTGAACGGCCAGATTTACAATTTTCCTCCGGGCACGGTCTATGTTCCGGGAGAGGACGGTGATCCTATTGGTGGCCTTTATCCGCCTACTGTCAGGGACTCCCTGATACGCGGCACATCGCCTCAATACGATTCCCTGCGGCTGTTCATAAATTACCAGCAGTATGCCAACGGTTCCCAGCCATTTTTTACCTTTACAAAGTTGGGCACCTGGCTGACATCCCCGCTCCATATTTTAAGCGGAACTGGTTGGGGCTATTACATGGTTTCCGTGGCCGATATTATACTGGACAACAGCAAGTTGTACTTTAAGTTCGGTCCCAATTACCTTGATCCCACCACCTACGGCGACATGACCCAGTCAAAGTTCTACATTCCGGAATCGCTCATGTGCGGCCTGCAGGTTGTTCCTGCTAAATCCGGTTGGGGGTATACCCTCCAAAAAATGTAACAAAAAATGTAATCTGTTTTGTGTTTGTTTCCCTCGTTCTTAACGAGGTTGACCCTATTGCGCTGAACATCGCGCGATAGGGTTTTTTATTTGACTATTTATTATTAAATATTTTTATTTTTAGGATATTAAAAAGGCTTAGCGTTGGTTAGACTACTAAGCCTTTGATCTAAAGCGCTTGGGCGCTTCGTTTTTTGAATTGGATCTTCGAGGCGAAATCGCACCCAACATCATTCTGATGCTGGAGGACCTGCCCGTTGGCAAGGGCTGTTTTAGCCGATGCCGAGCCGGTCTTCACGATTTCGTGAGGCAGGAACATGGGGTAACCCCATTGCTGGTGTTCTCCGATGTATGCGCACCAGATAATGGGTTGGTTGCTAAGGAGCCGATTGATCGTGATGATAGTATTGCTTTCATAGATCCAGAGTTTTTTCTGGTTGTCCCAGTAGAACTCCTTGCTCGGATCCTGTCCGTTTAAAAGCGGTGCGGATATTGTCATTTTTCCTTCTCCAGCACTGAGTTCTTCATTGCTGATGAAGTATACCAGCATACTTTCATCGTTGATGGTTACTCCGTATGCACCGTCGTATACTCCCGTATACTGGTCGCCACACAGGCCATTGTTTTCGGTGCGGCTCGGTGAATCAGCAGGAACAGTAATTGTCTTTGTCGGACTGGCTGCGGGCTGGCTGGGCGTAATATTGGTTGAAGCAACGGGCGTTTTAGCGGTTGATGTTGCCTTCCGATGCCTTTTGCCTTTCTTACAGTCGTCCAGCAGGCTGTTCAGCGTGCTGATGGAATCCTCCTGGGTGTTGGTGTAGCTTTTGTAGCTTGCGAGCTCATTATTAAGGCTGTCATTTTTGGCAGCGAGTTCGCTTTTGCTGGGCCCGCCGATTCCGAGGCCCTTTTTGATCGTGCCGCCGCATTGTGAGACGAGTACGATAATGCCGATTATCACGATAACGGCAATGACGATTTTCCAGATGTTTTTCTTTGACATGACTTGGTTCTCCTTATTTTTTATTTGTTTCCTTTTTTTGATTATTTACTATTTACTCAAAGATCGCTTTGCCTAATTCAACGATGTTGATTAAGGCGCCGACCGAATAAATTGGTCGAGCGTTCGGTTGGAATTTTATCCCTCCTTCAAGGGTTAGGATCTCCTGGCTGTATTCACGAGCCAGGGTTAAGCCGATACCGGTCGAATATATCATATTCGAACCATTGAATTCATAGGCCGCGCTGGCAGTGATTTTCGGTTCAAAGCGCAGGCTCTCGGAGGTGGTCAGAGGCAAGGATACGAAGGTATTCTCAGCCACTAACTTTACATAGCCCTTGTTGGCGGGCGGATCAAAAGTGGGATTCCCTTCCCAGTAGGCATTCCGTTCGCTCTCAAACGGCTGTTGATAGGTGACCATAAATTTCTTTATGAAGAATGGCCCCCGATCATTGCTGTTCTTGAACATTATGCCGCCGAACAAATAGAACAACTTGTCTTTTTGTCTGGTGTCATAATTCTGGATTTGCCCTCTGTCCCAGGTTATTTTAAGGCCGGCGTTAAGCCAACCCCAAATTTCATTGGATTCAGACCAATACTGCGAACCGAAGTTCATAGCTGGTCCGAAAGCAATTTCCTGGTCATGATACAGAAAACTATCAAGTTTGCTGCCTACTTCGTTATAGTTAACGAAGAAGCCGCCAGATAGCAACCTGTAGTCATTTCCTCTTCCGAAGAGGACGCGCGTTTCCACCCACCGGGCAGTACCGTCGCCGTTTCCAGGATCGGTAAAGTAAATATTCCCGCCGAGCAGACTAAAATTTGTCAGCGGAGACTGGGCTGCTACCGGAAAAGCTGTGCTTACCAGGAGCCCAATAACAAATAAGAAGATGAAGTTTTTCATTTATCTGTTTTATTGCGTTTTTCAATTGTTAATATTCTGTTTTAGAGCCCACCGTTAGATGAGCAACTTGTATTATTTTCATTACAAGCCTTAGCCTTTAAAGGCTAAAGTCTATAATTAAAATTGTTTGTTAAAATCTATTAATAACGTTTCTAATGTCTCCTCTATTCTGGTAATTATTCTGGTAATTATGATTTGCTTCTTGATTATTATTAACCATTACTTTTTCAGCCGGGTGAGTCGGTTCAACTGTAGGTGTGAGGTGTGTCTGCGGTGTTGGCGATACTGATTGAGCCATAGGTCTGCTTACTTGGCGAACAGCTGCTTTTTTCTTGGGAGAAAAATATAAGTAGATTAAGCCGGCTAAGATACCTAGAGCGGAAAAAGCTAAGAAATTAAAAATAATATTCGGCTTTACGGGATAATCAGAAATTAAAGGTTGGTCGATGATTTTTATTTTAACACTCTCGCCACCCCCCTGATAATTAAAGCCTTGGTTGATTAAAATATCGTTAACTCCTAAAGCGATCTGTTTGGCTTGGTAGGGATTAGGATGATAAATTGAAATTTCGATAATTCCCGCGTCGTTGCTTTTTGCCGAAATGGTTTTTTCCCAGATATCCATCTGCTTCTTGTAATTATCGGAAAAATAATTTTTATCAATATCAAAGCTGTTGGAGCTTGTTACTAATTCAAAGAATGAATTAGAGTATACGACTTGAGAGAAGAGGCTGCTTAAGTATTGGTTTGATTTGGAAACCGTATAAGGGTCTACACCGGAAACATTTTGGACGAGCAGCAGACGGGACTTCGCTTCATATTTAAGAGGTTGGATAAAAGTAGCAGCTGCGCCTAAAATTATAAAAATAAGCCAAGCCGAAACGATTGCTCCTTTGCGATGTTTTAAGATTTGGAAAAAGTCCTTTACTTCCATATGTTTTGATAATATTGCGGTCAATTAATATTTAATGTTTTATATTACATTATAATACATATTAAAAAGTTTGTCAAGAGAGAGGAAGGATTGTCGGATATTTGATATTCTATAATTTTAAATAATAATATTGACAAAGAATAATAAATTGTGTATTATAAGAAGTTATAGAATAACAATTCTTAATTAATTTTAATATTTTGTTTAATATTAAATAAAAAATTGTATAAATATATGAAAAAAATAGGACTAATCTTGGTGCTATTTGCTATTTCCCTGTTATTTTTAGTGAACAGAACCAATAGCAAACTCCAAACTTATTACTCCGGGGATGCCGTCAGCTTCAACAATAGAGTAGTTTTTGCTTCGGCTAATTCGGGAAAAATTGAAGTCTTTAAATTAGAGAATAATGCCATTACCAAGGTTATTGTTCTTGGTAATTTAAACCCAGTTTTCAATATTAATGAGGATTTTTCTGATCTTAAATTGAGCATTGAGGGCGGTCAATTATATATTTATGCCGTTTCTCAGTATACTCTGTATAAATATAATATTTCTGATTTGAGCTCTGCCCAGCTGGTTAAGAAATCGACCAATAACTATTGGGAGTGGTACCAAAGAGTGGATCGCGCTGGTGACAATATTGCGACCTTCAGCCAGAAAGGAGTTAAAATCTTTAATTCCAATTTGGAGGTAATTGATTCTTATAATTTTGTTATTTCTAATCCTTATAGCATCCGCAGCAATGGTAGCAACCAGTATCTGTTTGCAATTGATAGCAATAAGATTATGATTTATGATCGGACTGATCGCAGTATTGTTCGTGATATTCCCCTCAGTTTTGTTTATAAAGATAATAACCATAGAGCTTATTTCGATATCTTAAGAGGAGAAATATACGCAGTTGACGATTCTTATACAAAAAAGTTTGATTTGAATGGAAACCTTTTAGCTTCTTTCAAGCATTTGACTCAGCCAGGCTATGAAGTCGATAGTACCTATGACAATCCTTACCTCTATTTTTCTAATGGCATCGGAGTCGTAAAAATGACCAAGGAAAACTTTAAGGTCGCTGATTATGCCTTTACTAACATGAGCGGCGGCCCGCAAGGCTGGGCCATGGGCCTAAAGGTCGTTAATACCGACAAGGGCGATGTTTTGGTTGTCTTCAACGGATCAAATATTCTTCTTCTAGATAAAAATTTGAAAAAGATTGATTCCGTTAAATCTACATCAGAGAATAGTACTGTTTATGCTACGGAAAATTTATTCTTAAATGTAAATCGCGATTGGACCTTAGTTAATAGTCCAGTGGTTGTTTCCGGCGGCGGTTTTTGGCCGCAGGAACCACTGACAATTACCTTCGGTAATGCCGGCTTCTCTTCTCAGACCGGGAGCAACGGCCGTTTTTCTCAGCAAATCAATACGCCGGATTTAAAGCCCGGACATTATGATATTAAAGTAATTGGAAATAATTCCCATACTACCTACAGCATTTCGATTGAAGTTAAGTAAACAAAGTAAATTTTAATAAAAAACGCCGGCGTTAATAACCGGTGTTTTTTTATTTCTTTTTATTTTATTGCTTGCTGGTATATTTTTAGAATCTCTTGGACATGCGCCTGGACGTTTAAATCTTTGACGGTCTCTTTGGCGTTGCGGCCGATTGAATTAGCGTCGACTTCTTTTAGTAATTTTATTTTTTGGGTTAAATCATCCATACTCCCCGGAGTAAAGAGAAATCCGTTTTCATTATTTTTTATGATTTCCGGAATGCCGCCGATATTGGAAGCGATCACTATTTTCTGGCGCGCCAAAGACTCGAGCATATTGAGCGGCATGTTTTCAAACCAGATTGAAGGGATGATAATAGCTTTGGCGTTTATAATTAAGTTTTCGAGATTGGCACCCGTCTTAAAGCCAAGAAATTCAATCCGATTAGTTAATCCTAATTGATTGCTTAAATCCTTTAATTTTTTTTCTTCCGGACCCTCACCGGCGATTTTTAAATTTTCTTCCGTTTGAGCAAGAGCCTCTATCAATACTGATACCCCTTTTTCTTTGGAGAGGCGCCCAAAATAAAGCAAGTAGTCGCCAGGATTTTTTTGGCCGTCGAGCGCGCCCTTCTCTGTTTGATCGTTAAAAAAATTATGCAGACAAATTACTTTATCGGCCGGCCAAGAAAATTCTTCAACGGTTTTTTTCATAAATTCACTCGGAGCAATGAATAGTTTTATTCCCTTTTCATAAATCTGCCAGATATTGTGGTGGAAATACATTTCCAGGGTTCCGCCTAAGCTTTTTAGGTAAGAATCTTTAAGACATTTATTAAATAAACAGTTATAATATTTTCCGCCTCGGCAGCGCTTGCAGATTTTACCGTCCGTGAATAATTTATAATTAGGACAGATTAATTTATAGTCATGCAGATGCATAACAACCGGTATTTTTTCCCGTTTGGCGACACCCAAAATTGAGGGCGATATCTGGTGATAAATATTATGGATATGGATAATATCCGGATGGAAATCGTTAATCAGGGCTTGGAATTTACGCTTTGCTTCCCAGCTATAAAATATGCGCGCGAAGGATCGCCAGGTATTTATTAAGCCGCCTTTATCAAAAGAAAGATAGGAGACGAAATACTTTTTATCCTCGCTAGGAATATTTTTCGGATTATCCATAGCGAAAACTCTGACTTCGTGGCCCAATTTTTTAAGCTCAGTCTCTAAGCCGAGAAGATAATTACTAACCCCGTCTTTCGGGTAATAAAATTTATTAACTTGGAGAATTTTCATATTTTGACTTTTTGGGGAAAATTAAGTTAAAATTAGACTGATACAATAATCATAACATAATATGGCCAACAAATTAAGAAGTCGCGAGTGGCTGGCTATAATTAGCGGTTTTTATCTCTTAGCCTCCATTTTGGTTCTATTTCTGCCGCTTGAAAATATAGCTAAGTTTTTTTTAATAGCCTCGGGCTTAGTTTTTTTGCTAAGTTTGCTTAATTATCGTTTAGGCTTCTTCCTCTTTTTATTTTTGCGGCCGATTATTGATTTCGCGACCGATCAGAAGCTGTTTTCAGTCGGCCGGGTGGCAGTTAACCTTCTCTTTGTTTATGGTGGCTTAATGCTACTTTTTTCTCTAATTGTTTTGATGGTTAATCTTAAAGAGCTGAAAGAAAAGAAGCTAACCAGGCTTTGGCTATTATTTATAGCCTGGTCCCTGCTTTCTCTGGCATATTCATTTGATATTGTCAGCTCGATCAAAGAGCTCTCCCGTTATTTTAGTATTTTTTTCAGTTTTGCTTTGGGCGCCGTTCTTATTAAAAAGAGCCAGGATTTAACCATGCTGATAAAAGTTATAATTTTTTCTTCCCTGATACCCGCTTTAGTCGCTTTGGCGCAATATTTTTTCGGCAGCGGGTTGGCCGAGGGAGGCTTAAACCGTTTGTATGGCACTATGGCCCATCCGAACATGTTAGCGTTTTACTTATTACTGCCTATAACTTTATCTATATCTATTTTCTTAACTGTTAAAAAAAGCCGGATAGAATCTTATGTTTATTTGGTTATTGCAATTTTCTTAAGCTTTATTTTGATTTTTACGTATACTCGCGGCGCCTATGTCGCTTTACTTTTAATCTTTATTTTAATTGGTCTGTTGAAGTTTAGAAAGTTTCTTATGGTCGCCGGACTAGGCTTATTAGTTCTTTATGTGGTCGCGCTTCCTTTTCAGGAACGTTTTAATACTATTTTTCAAGCCGATCCTTACGGTTCGATTAGTTGGCGCATCGGGTTATATCGGGATAGCCTTTCTTATATAATGGAGAGCCCTGTTATCGGCCAGGGGGTCGGTTTAGCGGAAACAGTTATTTCGAAAAATAGAGATTTTCGCCTCGGCGCCGCCCAGCCGCACAATGATTATATCCGCTTAGCTTTAGACGGTGGAGCTATCGGCGTAGCTCTTTATCTTATTTTAATAATAACCTTATTTTATGAGCTTATAAGGTTCTACCGCCAAGAGGATAGATCAAGATTAAAAATGCTTAATATTTTTGTGCTGGCTTTTGCTTTTTCTTTGTATGCCATGAGTTTAGGAGATAATGTTTTGAATGATACTACTTTGGAGTGGCATTTTTGGGCCCTTTTAGGCGCATTGCTCGCTACGCAAACAATTAAAAAACCCGCTGTGGATGAGCGGGTTTAAATTGTGCTTTTCGGCTTAGCTTAATATTTTTTTATAAGCTGGCCGTTAGTGTTGTAGAGCATATTGCCATTAGAATCTGTTATCCAAGCCTCCTTCTTTCGCGGGTTAACATAGACTGTTCCCCCTTCATATTTTCTGCTGTAAACAGGCAGATTTTTTTTGAAGTTTGACTCTTGTTTCTCAATCGGTTCCCCTAAGGAAATTCGATATTCCTTTTTGTAGGGGGCATTTTGGATGTCGGAAAAACAGGCGTTGTCTAGCAGCATGGCGCTGCAAAGCGCAAAGAACCATTTTCCCGACCGGGCGTTGATAATGGAATAGGGGCCGGTTTTAGAGGCATTGAACATGTTGATGTTCCAGCCATCGTTAAGAGTGTCGCCTAAATAACGAAACGGAAAGTCTTCATAGATTTTTCCATCTTGGTGAAAGGTGAAATCAAGGTTGCCGGGGTTAGAAATCATCAGGAAATCATCACCTTTAAGCTGGCGGATTATCTTAATAAAGTTTGCTTCCCCTTCCTTCCAGTCCCGATCAATTTCCGGAGCGTTTTTATCAGCTTTGCCATCATGGTCAAAATCAATGCCTTTATTCTTGCCGTGCTTGGCAAGCCAGAAACAATTCGGCCAGGCATTATCAATTTCGACGCCGCTAATACGCTTATCTTTCAGGATATCAGAATTAAAACGTTCGGCAATAAATTCGCCGTATGTTTTTCCGTCAACCTTCGGAGCATTAGCGCGCATATCCATGACATTAGTTTTGCGCCCGTCAACTGCGGTCCAGAAACTTATCGCCTGTCCATTAGGCTGTTTTAGCCACCAGTTCTTCTTTTCTCCTTCATTTAACTCCGTGACCATTTTTTTGGCCCAGGGGCTGTCTTCGTAAGGAGGAACGAACCATTCAACGGGGTTGAAATAGACTAGCAGCTTAAGATTCGGGTTTTTACGAAATAGATAATCAATCATCGGAGACTGTTTAAAGATAATCTCGTTATGGATGATTACGATATCGTATTCCGCTAGACCATCGGCCTGCTCCTGACATAAGTAAGGATAGAGCCAGAATCCGACAATTGTCGGTCCATGGTAGCTGTAATTTCGCCCGAAAGAAAACAATATCGAGCCGATCATAAGGAAAAATAAAACAATTGCTTTTTTCATCGGTTGGGATTTTTTTTTATGTTGTTGGTTACTTGTTTTTTTCTGTTTGTTAAAGATCGATTTAATAAACCGACTAATCAGTTTATAATCTTTTAGTTTTTTTGTCAAATATATTTTAAAAAAATCGCTAAAATTAGCGATTTTTACTTGGATTATAGCTGATTATATCCCTTAATATAAACTACTTGAATATCTTATCGGTTTTAAAGTCTGTCGCCCAGTCTCTACTGCTTCTTCTCTGTTGGTTAAGTTCAACTTTTAATTCTTGGGTTCTTCGTCCTGGTTGTTTTTGAGCCAATAGTTCGTAATTATTATTTATTATTTGTTTATTTATACTATCCGGTAAAGTATAACGGATAATTATATCCTTTTCAGTTCCAGGTTCGACCGTAAAGAAAAATCCAAAAATAGTTTTATTTAAAATTGGATCATCAAGGGCGGTCCAATCAGCCTTGTCGCTATCTAGTCCAGAATAAGAAATTAAACGGCTTCCTAGTGGGGTATAGATTCTCGTATAGCTACGATAGCGCGTAGTACGCCAATTAAAATCACCTTCATGGCGGTAATTTAAGGTTAGGCTTGCCGTCGTATTGCCGTTGCGCTCACTTACGCTATAAGCAATTTTTTTCTTGACGACAGCATCGCTTTTGAAAGCGGCTAAGTTAGCATCGACCACCATTAGATAGTCGCCCGTAGTTTGTTTTACTTCCCCGCTCGCTCCTAAATTTCGAGCGAGAGTCTCGAGGGATTCATTTTTGAAATATAGCTGGATATCTTTGGAGGCGATATTGTTGTCCAGAGTATTAAGCAGGGCAACCCAATCGTTGGCTGGTAAATTAAAAAGTCGGGATTTCAGTTCAGACAGGAGTTCGTTGATAATATCCTTTCTATCCCAGGAAGAAATATTTCGATCTTTATAAGCTATCTCAACATTATATTGCAGCAGTTCTTGGAAATTTTCAGGCGTGTAGTTTTCCCCCTTAATATTAATCGGACCGACAAGTCGAAGTAGGCTGCTAATAAAATCCGGGTTAATAGCGATAATGCCGTTAAAGTCCGGCGCCGGTGAACCGACCGCCAAGCTTTCGCCCGTGTAGATTTCGTTTATTTTTTGCGCGGCTAGCGCCCAATCCGGGACCCAGTTGGCGTCGCGTAGATACCAATTTTCTACTTTAAGGTATTTTTTTATTGGTATTGGAGGTTCTTTCTTCCATTTATCGACGGCGGGCATATCAAGATGATAGCTGTCGTCGGTCAAAAGCGATAGAATTTCGCCGTTTTTTGTCTTGGCTAGCCCGAAGACGCCGATGAAACCGCCCGTTGGCCGAAGTTCATCATTATTTTGAAGAAGAATGAGAAAATTGCTCTCTTGAGGGTATCCGCCTAGCGCCGGTAGTAATTTCGCCAGCGGTGCTAGTTTAGCCATTAAACCGGCCGCTTCCTGGAGTTGAATTTTATATTCAGTAATTTGGCCATAGATTGGCCAAAGAACGCCAATGCGGTGGATTTTATTAATATTTAATAAGGCCAAATCGAGATTAGCTTTTAAGCCGTTGAGCTCCGGCTCTGACTCATAAATTAATTTTAGGAATTGTGCCTTCTCTTCGCTCTTTAAATTGACAAAGCTGCCTCCGGCTGCCCCGCTTTTTATTTGGTCTAAAGATTTTGCTAGAGGAATAGAGCGCTCCAGGGAACGGCTGATGATTTCTGTTGTCTTGAGGAGATATTCAAGGTCGTTTACCTGGCTTTGAAAAATGGTGCTTTTACGGATGACAATATTTCCTCGAGAAGCTTCTAAATTATTTAAAGCCAGCGTAAAGTTCTGTTCGGCGGCTTGGGCATTTTTTAAGGCTTCGTCCCAGTTTTTTGCTTTGACTTGAGCAATCGCCTCAGTTAATTTATTTTTTCCTTGCAGACCCAGGCTGGAAGCTGATTTAAAATTACTGTAAGTATTGCTGAGCAGAATAAGCAATATAAAAAAAAGTCCGATAATTACAATCAGAACATACTTTAACAATTTAGCGATAAGATTCAGCGAATAGAGGAAAGATTTTTTCATATTTTATTTGTGAGTCAGGCTATCGATCAAAGTAATCGTCTTCCCTTCCAAAATATTATAAAGGAAGATATCCATTATATCTTGGCGATATTTAAATTCTTTTTCTTCTAAAATCGTAAAATTAATTTCACGGCCGAAATCTTTTTCCAGCTCGGCGATTAATTTTAAGAAAGCGGGACGCTTAACGTGGCCGACAATGAGAATATCGGTTTGCGCCTCAGGAAAATTCGTAAAAAAACCGGTGAGAGCCAATAGTTTGGGCTGGAAGCTTTTTTGAAGATTAGAAATAAATTTTTGGCTAGAAATAACTTGCGCTTTAATAAAGAGAGCTTTCATCTCAGGGTAAAGGATAAAGTTTTTATTCGCCTCGAAGTATTTTTTTTCGCTTTTAGCTTTGTTTTTCTTATCCTCTGGTTGGTCGTTTAAAGGGGCGGAAGTAGCCGCAATTAGTCCAGATTTTAGAATATTTTCCACTTCTCGGCGCACAGAATTAGCCGGCAATTTTAAGTCGCGAGCAATTTGGAGAATATAGTATTTGGTTTCGGGATGAAGCAGAAACAGATTAAGAATTTTCACTCTTGCCTCAGAACCGAAAATTGCATTAAGCATATTTTCTTTATTTATAAATTTATAGTATAATATATATCATAAACAGTCAAACAGACAAAATCAATCAAAAGATTGAAATTTTGCTTATGTATAACAAAATTGCCCCCATTATTTTAAACTCAGGAAAGTCAAGCGGACTGAGCGACGTCTTTGTTGCTCAGCCCGACTCTCTCAAGGAGACTCTAGCTGGGAAAATATTTATTGTCGCCGAAATTAGCGGTAAAAAAGCCGAGGGTCGCAAGATCTTGAATTTTTTAATTTCCAGCCTTGATGATAACTACTATAATGACGAGAAAATTCTGCTCAAGGACAAGATTGAGGGCTTAAAAATAGAAAATATTTTTGAAGCGGCCATTTCTAAAACCAATAAGGATTTAAATGAGTTCTTGGTAGCAGAAAAAATTAAATTAAATACGGCGGCCACTAATTTGACGATCGGTGTGATTTATGAGAATAAATTATATTTTTCTAGTTTTGGGAAAAACCGCGCGCTTTTGATCTATCGCCACGGCGAGCAGTATGAAATAATCAATGTTGAAGCTAACGCTGCCGATTCAAATTCTGAAGCTGAGTTACCTAGCAAGGACGGCGCTGCCTTTAAATTGCCCTCATTATTTTCTTCAGTTATCAGCGGAGAAATACCGGTCGGTTCTTATTTTGTCTTTGCTTCCGAGGCTATGCCCGAGTATATTTCCAGCAAAGATCTAGTTAATATAATAAGTAAGCTGCCGCCGATTGTCGCGGCCGAACAGATAAAAAATATTTTAGTGAAGATCAACTCTTTTATCCCCTTTTTAGGGGTTATTATAAAAAATACAGTGGGCAGTGATAATCAGGAAGTACATGATGAAATCGAAGAAAACTTGACGGCCCACAGCTCTATTTCCAGCTTAAATTATACAGAACAAAAAACAGAAAGGATGCTGGCGCCCGCCGGACTTATTAATTTTTCTAAAGTTTATAAAGATGTCCGCTCGTTTATCAAAAAAGCAAAACCAAAACCAGCACTCAGCCTGAAAAAGGTTTATCGTGGCGAAGAAGAAAAGAGGGTGCCCACTCCCTTGCTTGACCTGGGTCGAGTTAAGAGCATGAATTTAGCGCGCTCTGATTCCTTCTCGTTTAAAAAGAAGCCGAATTGGTTCGTTTCCAGATTCAAAAAAATATTATCTAGCTTCCCTAATCTCTTTAGTTTTCGTTTTTGGCCGGGTCTAGCCGCTAAGTTGCGTAATTGGCTAGGCAGCTTAAATAAAAAGAATCGTCTTTTATTCGTCGCTTTAGCGGCTGTTATTCTTATTTTCATTGCCAGTTTGGGAATTACTAGTTGGTCAAAAAAACAACAGGCGGCGAAAAATAATTATAATAATTTAGTAACGACGATTGAAGAAAAGCAAAGCTCGATAGATTCCCTTCTGCTGTATGGCAATGAAGAAGCGGCTAAGACCGCGTTAGTTGAAGCTCGGGCCCTTCTTAGTTATTTGCCTCACGTGAAGAAAGATCAAATCACTGTTTATTCGAATCTAGAAAACAAATTAAACTTACAAGCAGATAAGATCCAGAAGATAGTTAAAATAGATTCAGCCGAGAAAGTAAATGATTTAAGCGGCCTGCAAATTTCTAATATCGTTTGGGCGGATGGAAAAATTTATACGTCCAGCAACAAGACGCTGTTTGCCGTTACCCCGCAATCAGCCTCTTCAACGCGCTTTGAAATCGCCGGCGCCTTGAATTTAAGCAATCCGCAATTCGACAGAAAAAGCTCTATCTATTACTGGGATACTAATAAAATCGTTCAGTTTAATTTAAAGACTCGCCAGTCGAGCTCAGTTAACATTACCAGCGAGTTTAATGCCGATGGGTTAACGAGTTTTAAGATTTTTGGCAGCAGTTTATACGTATTGGCAAAAAATAAGAATCAAATTTATCGCTTTAGTCTCGGCAAAGGAGGCTATGGCGCTAAATCTGATTGGCTGAAAAGTCCGGTTGATTTAAGCGCGGCGAGCGACTTATTCATCGATGGCAGTATTTATATCTTAAAGTCGGACGGACAAGTTTTGAAGTTCTATCTGAATAAGCCGGCAGATTACGGCGCGACAGCACCGTCTCCAGCTATGACTGGCGCCAATAAGATAATCGTCGGAGCAAAATATGTTTATATTTTTGAAGCCAGCTCTAAGCGTTTGGTCGTTCTAGCCATTAAGGATGGTCATCTGATGAATCAATATCAAGTAAATTCCTTGAACCAGCCTAAAGATTTTGCAATTGACGAGGCTGGTAAGCTCGCCTACTTCTTGGATGGAGAAGCCCTGTATCGTATTACTTTAAATCAATAAATTAACGCAGCAACCTAAACAAAAAACCACCCTTAGAGTGGTTTTTTGTTTATTAGAATCGGGAAATTATTTTAGAGTTACTTTGGCGCCCGCTTCTTCTAGTTTTTTCTTCATCGCTTCAGCGTCTGCTTTCTTAACGCCTTCCTTTAAAACTTTCGGAGCGCTATCGACTAGATCTTTAGCTTCCTTTAAGCCCATTTCTGTTAATTCACGAACGGCTTTGATAACATTAATTTTGCTCGCGCCGCCGTCAGTAATTTCAACGTCAAAGCTATCTTTCTCTTCGGCCGGAGCAGCCGCGGCTGCGCCTGGAGCCATCATCATAGCTGGAGCAGATGCGCTAACGCCGAATTTTTCTTCTAAGATTTTAACGAGTTCTGCTAAATCTAGAACGCTCATTTTTTCGATTTCTGCGACCAGCTTTTCAAATTTAGCCGGCACAACAACATTTTTTTCTTCCATAGATTTAAAATTAATTATTTTAATTATTTATTATTAATTAAGCTTTCTTTTCTTCAATTGCTTTCAAGACATAGACTAAATTTTTCAAGTTGCCGGCTAAAGCATTGACAAAGCCGGAAATTGGCGCGTTTAATGAGCCAACTAGCTTGGCATATAATTCAGTCTTGCTTGGTAATTGCGCTAAAGCCTCAACCTCTTCTTTAGATAATAATTTATTTTCCAAGATACCACCTAAAAAGAAAATTTTAGTGGTTTTGTCTTTGTCTCTGCGGAAATTACCGATTATTTTAGCGGGCGCAACCTCATCCTCGTAGGAAAAGACCGCCGCTAATTTTCCGTCCATCGTACGAACATTTAAATCTTTAATTTGATCCTTGAAGGCGATATTCATTAAAGTTTTTTTGGCAACGTAATATTCGCTATTTTCTTTTCTGAGCTGAGCGCGTAAATTTTCATTGTCTTTGACGGTCAGAGCATTGAATCCGGCGAAAACGATTGACTTAGATTTTTTAATTTTTTCGCTTAAATTACGTAAAATTTCTCCTTTTTGAATTTTGTTTTTTGGCATATATATACAAAAAAATCTGTGTTGCCACAGACGAGAATACGCTTAAGAAGCGTATTTATACCTCGGCAAGACTTATAGACGCGTGGGCGTCAAGCTGGCTGTCTGTGGTAATAGATATTAGTTATGTAAGAATATTAGCAAATTAAATAGTTTTGTCAAGAGGTTTGCCTCCGCTCCGAGCGCGTTTACGCCCGTAATTAGCAAAACGATGCGCTTCTTCCCTAAGTTTGAGAAGGGTTGGTTTGATATTATTAGCTAAATCTCTAATTTCTTTTTTAGTTTTTGGCATAAAAACTAGCTTGTCGCCGCCGAATTTTGAGATTCCAACCAAGGGTATGTTTATATTATTAGCTTGAAAAATTTTAGATAAGAAACTGATTTGCGGCGAACCGCCGTCGATCATAATAATTTCTGGTAACGTCCATTCCGGATGCTGGAAACGCCGCAAGAGCACTTCACTTAGGGCTCTTTCGTCGTCTCCGCCTGGCGCCTCCTTTATTTTAAATAGCCGGTATTCATTTCTATTCGCTTCCCCGTTTTCGAAAACCACCATCGAACCGTAACTTTCTTTTCCTTGATGATGGGAAATATCATACCCCTCGATCCGGTTTACTTTTGCCTCTCTTAAATCATCTTCGCGTGTTAATAAAGAGACATCCTGGATATGTTTGAGGGCTTTAATTTTGTCGGGGTTTTCTTTTATTAGTCTGGCTGTCAGGCGTTTTTTTTCACCCGCGAGCAATAAGCAGATATTATTAATATTCTTTTGGTAGTCGCGCGCAGAAATGGCATCTATGCAAGCGCCTGGGCATAATCCGATTTGGTAATCAAAGCAAGCTTTGCCGTTATGGGGCGTACAATTTCCATAAGGAAAAATATGGCGGATCAAACGCAAAGCGTTCTGGAGAAGATAGAAAGATTGGTAGGGTCCGAAGACTCTAGCTTTAGAAGCAGGAAATTTTTTTAAATCTGTTCCGCGCACTATGATCGGTTTAGCAAATTCGGTTTTTGGAATAACTATATAAATAAAAGAACGATTATCGCGATCAACGATATTATATTTCGGCCAGAATTTTTTGATATTTTTCGCTTCAAGAATTATCGCTTCAAGCAGAGTGTCGGTTGTTTCAAATTTTATATCTCTAGCCGTCTCAACCATCTCCGCTATCCTATCCGATATATTCTTTTGAAAATATTGACTCAGGCGATTCTTAAGATTAGTCGCCCGCCCTACATATAAAACCTTGCCGGTTTTGTCCAACCAGAAATAAACACCCGATTTTTTGGGGACTATCTTAAGTTTATTTTTTAATCGTGAAATCATGCAAATATTTCTTTAAATCTATTTTGTGCTTATTTATAATAATCCCCTCCTTTTTTAAAATAGCGATTTTTTTCGCTTGGCCACTCGCAAAACCGCCGACCTCCCCATTGGCGCGGATTACGCGATGGCAAGGAACTTCGGGGGCGTAAGGATTTTTATTTAAAGCATTGCCAACCGCCCGCGCCGCTCTTTCATTATTTAGAGCCCGGGCGATTAATTGGTAGGTAGTAACTTTTCCCCGAGGAATAAGCTGAGTTAAATTATAAACCTGTTGTGGAAAACTAATTTTTGCGATTGTTGACATAAATATTAAGAGTGCTAAGCTAGCAATGTTAGTGATAGCTCATCAAACTTTGGCTGTCGTTAACAGCTATATTGCCGTTCTTTTTACGAACATCCCTACGGGGATTTCATGGACCAGTCCACCTAAGACTAAAGATCAGGTTATCCGCCCCGCTGAAATAGTGCCGGAACGATGACAAACCAAACAGGCATCATTGTCTTCTAAACGGACTAAAGACCGAGAAAACACAAGCACGCGATTGTCAGTCAATGACATTCCCCGACTACTTGAGTTTCTCGGTTTTTTTTATTTTAAATATTCTCTTAAATATTTTCCGGTGATGCTTTTCGGTTCGCGGATAATATCTTCAGGCGCGCCGTAAGCGACTAAGCGCCCGCCGTCTTCTCCGCCGTCCGGGCCAAGATCAATAATATAGTCCATGGATTTAAGCATGTGCATATTATGCTCGATAACTAGAACCGAGTTTCCCTTCTCGACTAGTTTGTTTAAAACGGCGAGGAGCATATCGATGTCATAATAATGCAAGCCGGTCGTCGGTTCATCCAGCAAATACAAAGTCCTTTTCCCTAGAGTATGGGTGAGCTCTTTGGCTATTTTTATCCTCTGCGCTTCGCCGCCTGATAAAGTGGTGGCGCTTTGGCCGATTTTAATATAGCCTAAGCCGACAGATTGGAGAACTTTGAGTTTGTCAGTAATAAAATAATTATCTTTAAAATGATCAACCGCCTCGTCGATAGTTAGGTCTAAAATTTCAGCGATGTTTTTATTTTTATATTTGACTTGGAGAGTCTCCCGATTAAAACGCTTGCCGCGACAGACCTCGCATTCAACAAGCACTGGCGGCAAGAAATGCATCTCAATTAGATTAGCGCCTGCTCCTTGGCAAGCTTCACAGCGCCCGCCCGGACGATTAAAGGAGAAGCGACCGATAGCATAACCCCTTTCTCTAGATTCTGGCAAAGAGGCAAAAAAATCACGAATCGGAGTAAAAATTCCTGTATAAGTAGCGGGATTAGAGCGCGGCGTACGCCCGATCGGCGACTGATCGATAACGACCACTTTATTTACATATTCAGCCCCCTTAACTTCTTTGGCGAACTCAAGCTTAGCTCTACCTGGTCTATTCTTGATATGTTGGACATTTTTATAAACAACATCATATAAAAGAGATGATTTGCCTGATCCGGAAACACCGCTAATTCCGACTAAGCGGCCTAAAGGAATTTCCACGTTTATATTTTTAAGATTATTAGCATAAGCACCGATAATTTTGAGCGCCCCGTGATTTTGTTCCCGGCGCTTCGCCGGTAAATTAATTTCCCGTTGTCCAGCTAGATACTGAAGGGTTAATGATTTTTTAAGCGCGTTTTTATTTTTATTTTCATCTAATAAATCTTTAGTATCGCCGATGGCCATAATCTCGCCGCCATGGACGCCGGCCAGCGGTCCTAAATCGATTAGATAATCAGAATCGAGGATTGTTTTTTCATCATGCTCGACAATAATTACGGTATTATTTTTATCGCGTAATTTTTTTAAAGTATCAATTAGGCGTTCGGTATCGCGTTCGTGTAGGCCGATGGTCGGCTCATCTAGTACATAAAGCGTCCGGGAAAGATGAGAACCGATTTGCGATGAGAGGCGTATGCGCTGTGCTTCGCCGCCCGATAAAGTATGAGCCTCTCTTTCTAAAGAAATATAGTTTAAGCCCACCTTTAATAAAAATTCAATCCGGCTGATAATTTGGATAACGACGTTTTCGGCAATCGTTCTCTGTCGCTTGGTCATTTTCTCGTAGTACTTATTAAAAAAATCTAAAGCTTTATTAATCGGTAAGCGGCTTAAATCAGCGATATTTTTTCCGTTTATTTTTACTGAAAGCGCTTCCGGCCGCAATCTATCGCCGGCGCATTTTTTGCATTTTTGATCAGTAAAGAAGTTAGTTTTTCCGAGCCCTGAGCATTCCGGACAGGCGCCATGGGGAGAATTAAAAGAAAATAGACGAGGCTCAACTTCGGGAAAAGAAAAATTATCATTCGGACAGGTCCAATTAGCTGATAGTAAGAATTCCTGATTCTTGTATTTAGCGATGATTAAGCCTTTGCTATAATCAAGCGCGTTTTCAACGGCCTCAAATAACCGCGTTTGATCGCTTAAAAGAATTTTATCAATCACAATTTCAATATCATGCTTTTGCTTCGGGGCCAGTTTTACTTGTTCGCGCAAAGAATGGATTTTGCCGTCAATGCGCGATTCACTATATCCGAGCGATAAATAATTATAAAGGATCTGATAATACTCGCCCTTACGGTCGCGGACAATTGGCGATAAAATCGTGACGTATTCTTCTTTTAGTTCCTGGCCACGGTTAATGATAATATCAACCATTTCTTCTACAGTTAATTTTTCAATCTTAGTGCCGCACAGAGGACAATACACCCCCCCAACCCGAGCATATAAAACGCGCAGGTAATCATAAATATCAGTCAATGTGCCGACAGTTGAGCGCGGATTATGAGACAGGGCTTTTTGATCGATAGAAATGGCCGGTGCTAAGCCGATTATTTCATCAACATCCGCCGGTTTCTTTTGACCAAGAAACTGGCGCATATAAGGCGATAGAGATTCAACATATTGTCTCTGCCCTTCGGCGAAGATAGTATCAAAAGCCAGCGACGATTTGCCGCTTCCAGAAACGCCGGTAATAACGGTTAATTTATTATGCGGTATTTCTAAGTCAATATTTTTTAAATTATGCATCCGCGCCCCGCGGATGATTAATTTTTCTTTATTTTCTGGCATATTCATTTCAAAAACGGATTAGGATCTTTAAAAGTAATTAACTTTGTATTATGGTTAATAATTTCTATCGGAATTCCGTATTTCTTATTATATAAAGTATCAACTGAACAAAACAAAGCCTGGCTATAATCAAATCCTAATTTTTCACTTGCCTGTTTTACTGCTTCTTCTGATTTAGCCTCGACTTCAACGTACGGCTCAAGATAGGGCCACTCATCAATGGTTACTTCGACTCCACCAAGCAGCCAAAATTCACGGTAACTTTCCTGGTAGGCTTTCTGCTTGGCGCCAACAGATTCTAAAAATTTTACCCCCTCATTAAAATCGTCAATTTTCAAACAGATTTCTTTCTGGCTTTCTATCTTATCGCCATCAACGATTTTTAAGCTCATAGTTATCTTATCTCCCTCGTCGCGTACTCTTAGCCAGCCGCCGGGGATTTCATGTCCAATCGGCAATTCAAAAACAATTCTTTTCATTAAGAATCTCGGCTTTATTAAAGTGGCGCCCGCATTTTTTAGTCTAGACCTAATATCATCTTCATTTACATTAGGAAAAGTGGCTTCGTATTCAATATTCATATATATTGACAATTATATAAATATATGTTATAATGTTATTCTGAAACTCTGAAAATCCATTTATAAACCTTAATCTGAAATCAATCATGAAGAAAGCTCTTTTTATCATCATCGTGGCAATTATTGCCGCCAGTTCAACCGCAGTCGCTCAGACCACATTCCAATATTTTGCCAAGGTTAGCCCCCAGGGTAGTATTTCCGGGCATGATATCAACATTTATTATGCTCGTCCCCTTTCGGCCGACACAAGCAAACTGGCCTCAAAGTTCAAGTTTACTGCCTTTGCTCTGGTTGAGCAAGGCTGGGCCGAGGCTTTCGCTGGCGTGGCCTACGCTCCCGCTTCCTGGGTTGAACTCGGCTTCGGGTTCGGTCTTGAACAGAACCCTGCTCTTTATCGCTTCTGCAGTTCAGTCTGGATGGGGAAAGGCAATTTCTCCTTCTTCACAGTTGTGGAAAAGGGCGACGGCCGCGATAACTGGTGGTATAAAAGTAATCTGAAATACCAGGTAAAGAAATTCGCCTTCGGCGTCCAATCCTGGAGATATCAGGTTAGCGGGCCGATCGTAGAATATTCACCGGTAAAAGCCGTAACCCTTTGGGGGATGTTCGGTCGGAACCTTGAATCATCCGAGCAGCCGCTCGTTACCGGCGCAGTCGTCGGCATCGATGTAAAATTTTAAAGCGCAATCAGCGCAAACTCACGGAACTATTAACCCTCTAGAGAAACCTCTTTCACTAGAGGTTTTTTATTTTTCTTCAATATCTAGAAACTCCTCTATCTTTTTAGTAACCGTCGTCGGTGTGATATTATTTTTTTTATTATAAGCTAATTGCTTGGTGCGGCGTCTGGCGGCTTCGTTTACTGCGCGCCTTATCGAATCAGTCCTTTTGTCGGCATATAAAATAATTTTTCCTTTGACGTTTCGAGCGGCTCGCCCCATAATTTGCATGAGTGATGTTTGGCTGCGTAAGAACCCTTCCCTGTCTGCGTCTAAAATTGCGACCAAAGTCACCTCCGGCAAATCCAATCCCTCGCGTAAAAGGTTGACGCCTATTAAAACGTCAAATAATCCTTCGCGGAAATTTTTTAAAATTTCAGTGCGCTCAAATGTTTTGATATCAGAATGAAGATAATTAGCTTTAAAACCCTTGGCGTTAAGGTAGGTGTTCAAGTCCTCCGCTTGTTTTTTAGTTAGGGTATTGATAATCGCGCGCTCGTTTAGAACCGCGATTTTTTCGACTTCCGCCATCACGTCGTTAATTTGGCTATAATTTTCTTTCTTATTAAAGACTGGGCGAATTTCAATTTCCGGATCGACTAACCCAGTTGGTCGGATCACTTGCTCAGCGGTTTGCTTGGAGTTTTTCGTTTCAAAATCTCCCGGTGTTGCGGTGGTAAAAATCATTTGACCGATTCTTTTTTCAAATTCAGGAAATTTAAGAGGACGGTTATCAAGAGCCGATGGTAAGCGCCAGCCGTATTGAATCAAGGTTTTTTTTCGCGCTTGGTCGCCATTGTACATGCCTCTGATTTGCGGAATGGCAATATGGGATTCATCGACGATAGTTAAAAAATCCGCCCCCCCGTCTTTCCAGGGAAAATAAGAAATTAAAGAATCTGGCGCTTCGCCGGCTAATTTTCCAGTTAGATGCCGGGAGTAATTTTCGATTCCGTGACAGTAGCCTAAGGTGCGGAGCATCTCCATATCATATTTTGTCCGCCGCTCTAGCCTCTCCGCCTCGAGAAGTAAACCCTCTTTTTTAAAATAAGCTAAACGCTCTTTTAATTCCTCGTTGATATTTTTTATAGCTTGCTCTATCTGCGGTTTAGTGGAAACAAAATGCTTCGGCGGGAAAATAACGATTTCTTCCAGATTACCAATTATATTTTTTGTGACGTTATCGACAATAGTTAAATCAGAAATAACCTGGCCGCTTAGATCAAGGCGATAAATTACGTTTTCCGACATGGACCTGATTTCAAAAGCGTCTCCGCGAACACGAAATTGGCCGCGTTTGATTTCACCGTTCGTGCGCTCAAACTGGATTTTAATTAATTGTTTTATTAAATCAGCGCGTACGATTGTTTTTCCTTTCTCTAAAACTAGGCGGGATTCCAGATAGGTCAGCGGAACGCCAAGGTTGTAGATGCAAGAAACCGAAGCAACGATTATAGCATCGCGGCGCGAAACAAGCGCCGAGGTTGCGCCGTGGCGCAGGCGGTCGATTTCTTGATTAATCATGGCTTCTTTATCGATATAAGTATCAGTAATCGGCAGATAGGCTTCAGGCTGGTAATAATCATAATAAGAAACAAAGTAATGGACCGCATTTTCCGGAAAGAAATTTTTATACTCGCGATAAAGCTGCGCCGCCAAAGATTTATTCGGGGCGATTACTAGAACCGGCTTATTAAATTCCTGAATAACATTAGCAACGGTAAAAGTTTTGCCCGACCCGGTTACGCCGAGCAGAGTCTGATAATCATAACCCTTCTCCAAGCCAGTAAGGAGTTTTTTAATCGCGACCGGCTGGTCACCGGCGGGCTTGAAATTAGATTTTAGTTTGAAGATGTGAGCCATAAATCAATTAATCGCGCAGTTTACTGTTGGATTGGTCCTAAAAGATAATTCGGCAGCATCGCCTGTGCCTTTCCGTTATGTTTGCCGATCGCCTCGAACATAGCGGTAGCGTCTTGCCCGCAACCTTGGAGGATGGTGTTACCGCCAGGATGAGCATTAGAAGAAATATATGAACTTAAGTCATAAATTTGGCCATTTATTAATTGCCAGCAGTCAGCCGCTGAATTATGTTTCGCTAATTCAGTCATGGTTAGCGGAGCATTAGTTTTTGGAGTAACATTGGTATTATTTTGCGAGTTAGTCAAATTTTTATTACCACAGCCAGCCAGGAAAAATAAAAGTAGTGGCAAAATCAAAAAAAGATTCATTTTTTTCATATTTTTCTTAATAATTTTACGAAATTTCTTGTTAATATTAATAATATAATATCATAATACGTCTAAAATTAAAAAGAAAATTAAAAAGGAGCGACTAGCGTCAGCTCCTATGGAGTTTGTTAACTATTGATAAATATAGTGTCGTCATTACCCGGTCCAACCGACAGGATATTGATTATCCCGCCGCTGAATTGTTGGATAAATTCCATGATATTTATCAGTTCTTCAGGCAGCTCCTCGACAGTTCTCGCTTTCGAAATGTCTTCTTTCCAGCCCGGAAAGATTTTATAAATTGGCTTGCAATTGCGCAGAATTTCAGAGTCCCGAATAAACTCCGTTACTGATTCGCCCGATTGTAAAATGCCGTCACCGTAGAAGATATCTGGTCCGCGGTAGTCATAACCGACACAGAGTTTTATCTCTTCAACGCCGGTCATAACGTCAACTTTAGTTAAAACTAAATCAGGGCTGCCGTTGACTTTAATGGCGTGCCTTAAAGCAATTAAATCGAGCCAGCCGGTGCGTCGGGGGCGTGCTGTAGTTTTTCCATATTCCCCGCCCTTTAAGCGGACGGCAATTCCCTGCACGAGTTCGTCCTTGCCGTTTATAGCTTCGCGAATATCAAGGTCGAGAGCTTTTTCGCTAGCCGCATTGTTTTCGAGAGAATTAGCGCAATAAGCCTCGCTTTCTTCTCCGCCGAATTCAGTCGGGAATGGACCGTTGCCAACCCTGGTCATAAAAGGAGCCTTAACGATTCCCAAAATCTGGTCAACATCGGATACCTTTAGGCCACAACCCTTGGCTAAGCCTTCAATCGTACAATCAGATGAAGTCTGATACAGAGTGGTTCCATGGTCAATGCTAAGTAGAGTTCCTTGGGCTCCTTCAAGTAAGATTTTCTTCTGATGGCGAAGAGCGTCTTCTACGAATGAACTGAGGTTAATTACGTAGGGACGGAAATCGGGTGCCAGGCAGTTAAGATAATAATCGATGATTGCCTGACGATTTAAAACCGTTTTCTCGTCGTAAAATCGTCCATGATTGAATTTGTGGCCGTATCTTTTGCCAGACATCAAATCTTTTACCATCTCTTTATCCAAGGCATTGAATTGCTCTTGTTTAGCATCCATGAAGTCGTTTAGCTTCCTGATGAATATATTCTCGTTCATCAAGTCGTTCATGGAAATATACAGCCTGGAATAGTAATCAGCGTAGAACGGACCAATGCCGCAACCGGTTGTGCCGATTAGCTTTGACTTAGGGCTTGTTATGTCTTCGAGGATATGATAGAGCATGAGCAGATTAGCCTCGCTTGCGATACGTAAATTATCGAAGGCTAAGCCCGTGCTTCTCATTTCTCCAATTAAGGAGTGGAGGTCGAGCGCGACGCCGCGCCCGATGACGTTAAGAACTTTGGGATTAATTATTCCCGATGGTAGTAAATGGCAAATGAATTCTTGGCCATCATGGAAAATAGTATGGCCGGCATTAGCGCCCCCGGTTCCCCGGATGACAATGTCTGCCCAATCGGAAGCAAGGAGAAAAATAAATTTTCCCTTGCCAGTGTCGCCCCATTGATAACAGACAACGGCGATGACATTTTTCCCGTTAGTAAAACTCTGGATCGGTGTTAAAGTCTCTTTCATGGCTCTATTTTTTAATTTTTCTGATTTAGATTCGAGGGTTTATATATTTATTTTAAAGTTCAAATTAGCGTTTAAAATTGAAACATCCTCACTAAATTTACTACTCCCTTTAATTTATGTCAATTACTAGGAAATTGACTTTAGCGGCAGAAGATTTAAACTATAGATAGTTCATTTTTAAAATCATTAACATCTGAAAATCATGAAAAAAATAATAATAGTCCTTCCGCTCTTATTAATATTAAGCTTTCCTTTGGCAGCTAGAGCGCAGACGATTGCCCTGACTTTTGACGCAGATATGACCAGTGGAATGCTCAAAAGATTGGAGTCCGGCTTGGATAAGTCCTTGTATAATGCCGAAATCATTGATATCTTGCGGCGCGAAAAAATACCGGCAACTATGTTTATCTCCGGCCTTTGGGCGGAAAGATACCCTCAAGCGGTTAAGGACATGGCGAGCGATTCCTTATTTGAAATCGGAAACCATTCTTATAGCCACAGGAGTTTTACGAAAAATTGTTATTCTCTACCCCAATTGCCAGAAAAACAAAAAGTTGCCGACCTCGTCAGGGCCCAAGAAGTTATTACCAAATTGAGCGGCCGAACACCTATGTTATTGCGTTTTCCTGGGGGTTGCTATTCGCCAAACGACTTAAAAATAGCCGATAGCCTTGATCTCAGGGTTATAGGCTGGACGTTCGCGAGCGGTGATGCTTTTAACGGTAATACAAAGGCTATAGTAAAAAATGTGTTGCAAAAGGCTACAGATGGCTCGGTAATCGTTTTTCATCTCTCTGGCGGCCGTTATGCGCCTAAAACAGCTGAAGCTCTAAAAACCATCATTTTTGAGCTTAAAAAGCGAGGTTACAAATTTGTCACTGTGTCTAATTTGGCGAAAATTCCCCTTAAAAAATAAGGGGCTTTTTATACTTGACAAAATATGATAGATATGTAAATATATAAGTTCTAACAGTCCTTTTAATACAACTCAATAAATCTAGATTAAAAACACAGCCAATGACAACCACAAAGAAAAGAACAAGCATTTTTTGCCTGCACCTCGAACCTAATAACATCGAACGAGATTTCATTCGCATTTGTTTATCCCGGAAATTCGAACGCGGAGATTATCTGCGCTCGGTTGCCTCGATTACAGAGGCGGAGGAAATTGTTAAAAATGAGAAGCCCGAGTTTATGATATTGAACGGTCACGGCGCTTTCGAATTTTTAGATAATATCCGTGCCGGGGCTTACGGCGAAGAGTTTATGTCTATCCCAGTGATCGCTTTCACCGCCCATGCTTTATCAGGCGACCGGGAGAAGTTTCTGGAAGCTGGGTTTGATGCCTATTTGCCTAAACCGGCTAATATGGATCAGATAACCAGCTTAATCAAGCAGATCGTGCCCAGCGCAAATTAAGCTTAAGCAGCTGAAGTGAAAAAACTCCCTATAAACGGGAGTTCTTTTTTTATCAATTTAATTTTAATTATTTAAAGTATTTGGATTATGAGTCCGGCTAAGACGCTAATTCCGAAAAGCAGGCCTATAATAGTAAAAACATCGCGGCGATTTTTTTCTTCTTTCAACAGGACTAATAGCCCTAAGCCTCCGCTGGCGCACAACCCAGCAATCACCGCGCCATAGGTTATTGTCCCTTTTAAATAAAACTCGGTAATCGCGACTGAAGAGGCACAATTAGGGATGAGGCCGATTAAAGCGGCGATAAACGGTTGCCAAAAAACATGTCCAGCAAACAAGCTACGTATCGCTTCTTCCCCTATTTTGTAAACAGCCAGATTAATGGCAAAAGAAATGATTAGGATAAAAGAAAATATTTTTAATGTGTGGACCAAAGGATGAAGAATTATTTCTTTTGAATTAAATCTTTTTGCGCTAGCGCTTAAAGAATGACCGCAACAAGCCTGTTCTTCAATAATTGATTCATGGTGGTGCTGAAAGTCGTCTTTCCCTTGGGCGTAGGCCTCGGCGTGCGCCAAGGTTCTTTTATTGCTTTTTCTAAAAAACAGATCGATTATGTAACCGGCGACCAAAGCTATGAATATTTTTGTTAATATTAAGGGCAGAATTATTTTGGCTTTATCCGGCTGAGAAAGAATAACCGGGATAGCTTCGTCGGAAGTAGAAAGATAAACTGCTAATAATGTGCCGATGGTTAAAAGGCGCTGGGTATAAAGAGCGGTAGAAATAACTGAAAATCCGCATTGCGGGAAGCTGCCAGCTAATGCCCCGACGCCAGGGCCGAATTTGCCAGACCTTTGTATTCCCTGCCTAATCTTATTGCCAAATCGGTACTCAATCAGTTCTATAGCGACATAGACTAAAAATAGAAAAGGAATCATTTTTAAGGAGTCGATTAATGCATCAAAGAATATTTGTTCCATATGTTTTTATCATCCGACTAATTAGACATCTAAACGTAAACAATTATCCGACAATTTAAAGCCAAATTTTTTATAAAAACCAGACAGATTGTCAGTACAATTTAAAATTATTTTATAACAATTTCTTCTTTGGCAAATTTTTATCACTTCTTTTATTAAAAAGCTGGCTACTCCTTTGCCGGTGTGGTCTTTATGGGTCGCGACATCTTCGATATGAGCCGACATTTTCCCGGCGTGATAAAATTTCGGTTCAAATAGTAAACGGACAGTTCCGACTATACGGCCATTTTCCGTGGCTATATAAATTTCTATCCCTCTTTTTTTACAATCGTTAAATATCTTTTTAGCTTGTAAGGGCGACAAACCAGCAGTTGGTTTAAGATTAGACAAGGTTTCAAAAAATGATTCTTTTTCTAAATCAGACAAAGATAATTTTCTTATTTTATAATTCATAAAGTTAATCAGTAAGAGCCCGACTTCGAATTTTTCTATTAAGTAACAAAAGGCCCATCAGGACGAAGGCAATTATTGCCATTAAGGGGATAGTAATAAATCCAAAACCAAGGATGTATTTCTGGGTGCAAGGAGAGACTATAGAGCAAAAGCCGGTTGTCTGGGCGGTATAATATATATAATTATGGTATAAGGAGAATAGGCTGCCGATCAAAATTAAAATTAAGCTATAATCAATAACAGTATCTTTTTTCTTCCACCACGCTAGACCGAGAAGAATTACCTGCGGATACATAAAAATTCTTTGAAACCAGCAAAGGTCGCAGGGCGCAAAACCGGCGACTTCAGAATAAAAGAGGCTGCCCAGAGTTGCCATTAACGATATTAGAAGCGCTAGAGGGATAGAATTTTTAGTAACAAAGCCTATTAATTTATTAGTTTTTCTTACAAAAATAAAACTAAAGACAAGAGTTATTATAAAAATAAACCCCAGTATCGTTAGTATAAAGAGGATGCTGTTTATTTGTTCGGTTAGCATATATTTAGTATATTTTTCTCAAATTGTTTATATAATCAGTATATAGCATATTTTTTAAAGTTTAAAACTAATAAAGATAATTATTATCTAAAAAAGCAATCCCCCAAAAAAAGATGGATTACTTAAATTTTAGTCTGAATTAGAGCCGCCTTAGTCTCTTAGCGTTTTTTTCGCTTCTCTGCTCTTGCTTCAAGCATTAAGCGCTTTATTTCTAATCGTTTCTTGGTTTTAGGGGAATGAGACGGCTTGTGTTTTCCAACCCCGGTCGTTCTTTTGGCCATATAAGTATTTAATAAATAATAGTTATTTTAGCTGATTATTAAAATAAAATCAATATTCTGTCAGGTTATTTGCCGGCCGCGTGACCGTAACGAGAAAAACGGCGCGAGGATTTATTGCGCCTAGCAGCCATACCGGGGTGAGAATTTAGACGAAACTGTTTTTTTCTATTTTTATTACCAATCGCTGGAATAGTTTCTCGGGTAAATTTAACAAACTCGGTTCGTTTAATGCTTTTATTGATTAATCTTTCGATATCGCGAATTTCTTTCTGTTCATTAGCTGTGGCAAAAGTAATTGCCTTACCTCCTTGGCCCGCTCGACCTGTTCGACCGATGCGATGAACGTAATCTTCGGAATTATCTGGCAAATTATAATTAACTACTAGTTCAATCGCATTAATATCAAGGCCGCGAGCTGCTACGTCAGTAGCAACTAAAATGCGCTCTCTCTTAGACTTAAAGCCTTCAAGAGCGGCTTTGCGGCGGCTTAAAGATAAGTTGGAGTGGATTTCGACCGCTTTATGGCCTAAAGATTGCAGCTTAAGGGTCAGACCCTTAACACCGTGCTTAGTGCGCACAAAAACTAAGACCGAGCCAGCGTATTTGGATAAAATTTTTACTAAATGATTAAAGCGCTCTTCGCCATTAATAATAAATATTTCTTGATCAACTTGCGCGGCGGTCGTACCCGGAGGAGCTACTTCAATACTAACAGGTAGCTTCATGAAATTAGCCGCAATTTTTACAATCGCCGCTGGCATAGTTGCAGAAAATAGCATGGTTTGGCGTTCGCTGGGCGCTTGCTTTAAAATTTCTTGAATCTGTGGCGCAAAACCCATGTCAAGCATCATATCCGCTTCATCAAGCACTAATGTATTGATTTGATTCAACTTAAAGGTTCGGCGCTTAAGATGATCGATTAATCTGCCTGGGGTCGCTACGACAATATGCGGTTTTTTACGTAATGAAAAAAGCTGGCGGTCTAAGGCTTCCCCGCCAATCAGTAAAGCTGTTCTTAGACCTAAAGCATTGCCTAATTTTTTCAAACTTTCCTCTACCTGCGAGGCAAGCTCGCGCGTAGGAGCAATAACTAAGCCTTGTCCCTTGGTAGCTCCAATGCGTTGGAGCATGGGAATCCCAAAAGCAAAAGTTTTCCCAGTCCCGGTTTGCGCAACGCCAATTAGATCTTGGCCGAGAACAGCCGTTGGAATTGTTTTGCGCTGTATAGGCGTTGGCGTTTCTAAATTTAATTTTTTAAGAATAGCTAGAATCGAATCACTGATACCCAAATCAGAAAATTTTTTATCTGCTTCTTGCGTCATTAAATTATGAGGATTATCCGCTCTCTTAATATTTGTCATAAAATAAGGCTAAAGATTAAAGCTTCCCTAAATCCAGTTCTTCGGTAAAACGGATTTTTTCAACGAATTCCGGCATATGGCTAACCATCATTATCGCTCCCTCGTATTTATTAATGGCTTCAGCTAGAACAGGCAGATGGCGGAAATTTATATGGTTTGTCGGTTCGTCTAAAATCAGAAGTCCGGGCTGCATAAGCACGAGTCGCGCAAAAGACAGGAGGCCCTTTTGCCCTTCGGACAGATCAGATATTTTATGGCCCATTAAATCGCCGGTAATGAGAAAACCAGCCGCTATTGAACGCAACTCCGGCTCGCCTAAGCCGTCAGCCATAATATTTTTTAAGGAGTCGAAAACTTTTTCTTGGAAATTAAGCGTTGAAAAATCTTGGCTATAATAGCCGACACGGACTCCTTCAAGAATATGCTGCCCTTCCTGCTTGCCGGAAACAAGTGAGCGCAAAAGAGTACTTTTTCCGATACCGTTGGGACCGATTACCAATAAACGATCTTTTTTACGCAAACTTCTTTCTACATCTCTTATTTCCGCTTCATGATTTTTTATAATTTTTATCTTTTTAATACTTACTATTTCGCCAGTAATATCTTGCACCGGAATCGTAAAAGAACGGATTGTCTTGTCTTCGCGCCGGACATCAACTTTGTTTTCTTCCATTTCCTCGGTTTCCTCTTTCATCTTCTGGGCAAGTTTGCGCATTTTTCCGCCTTTGTGGGCAAAAAAATTAACTTTTTCCTTGCGGTCTATAATCTTTTTTTCTAATTGCGCGTTTTCGCGCTGTTCTCTTTCGACCCGGCGTGTAATTTCTTCTACAACTGAATAATAATCGCCCACGTACATCTCGGTTTTATGAGTAAAACTATCAAGATAAATAACGCCTTCAGTAAAACAATTCAAAAAATCCGCATCATGGGAAATAACCATAACCGTTTTATCATAAGTTAAAAGAAAGCCGATTAAATGATCAATGCCAGCCTTATCAAGGTTGTTGGTCGGTTCATCTAAGAGCAGGATGTCCGGAGTTTCTAGGAGTGAATAAGCGAGTAGAATACGCGCTTGCTGGCCGCCGGATAAATCACCAACTTTTCTGTCTAGGGGGATGTCAAAATTAACCGCATCCAGTGCCTTGGCGATTCGGCTTTTTATATTTCCCGGAATAACTTCAAACCCTTTGGAAAAATATTCCTCAACGCTTAAACTAAAATTTTCCCGGGCGATAGTTTGCCGGGCTGTGCCGATAGTAGCGCCGGAAGCAACAGATATTTGACCACTTTGAGGTATTAACTCTTTTTTAATCAAGCTGAAAATCGTGCTTTTTCCGGCTCCATTTTGGCCCATTAAAGTTACTTTAGCCCCTTTGCGCAAACTAAAACTAGCCTGATCAAGGATGGGTTTTTTATGGATATATTCGAATTTTACCTCGTCGAATCTTAAGACTACTTCTTCGGCCATAGATTATTATTATTTTTTCTTCTTATTTTTCTTTATTGCGACTGGCTTTTTTATCACAATTTTTTTAGTAATTTTCTTTAAAATATTTTTTGTTTCTGCCTTGACTGCGTTTTCTATTTTGTCTACTTCTTTCTTAATGGAATCCTTAGATAAAGCTTTTTCAACTTGGATGGCTGGGCTTAGAACACGCAGAATTTGATCTAATTTGGTGTTTAACATTTCGAATTGTTCCGCTGTCACACCATTATTATGATTCGAGCCATGATTCGGCCGAGCATTATAGTTAGCGCTTTTCCCTTTTCCCATTTTGTTAAAGCAATCACTGCAAAAAACTGGTTTACCAAGTGATGGCTTGAAAGGAACCTCGCAAGAATTGCCACATTCCGCACAGGTCGCTTTAAACATCTGTTTGTTGCTAAAATTTCGATTAAAATTTTTCATAAAATTCATTCCGCTTAAAGCGGATTAATAGGATTATTATATTTAAAATTTAAAATAAGCGTTATTTATCAATTAAAATCCCGCCTCAAAAGAAGATAGGCGGGATTTTAATTTCAAGAAAACTATTAAGCGCGTTTAACATTAACCGCGTTCATTCCTTTTGGAGACATTTCTGTTTCAAAAGAAACATTATCACCCTCACGTAATTCGTTGAATTGAACATCAACTAACGAGTTACTGTGGAAGAATACATCTTTTTCTTGACCTTCTACCGCAATAAAACCGAAACCCTTATCGGTTAAAGCTTTAATAACACCAGTCATAATTTTGAGACTTAGTTTATAAGATTGCAATTTAATAAATAGTTTAAAAATCGACTACTTTTTTGAGACACATTATTGTTGCTTAATAACAATACCACGTAAAAATAAATACGTCAATTAAACATTCATTAAAAATTTTATGTTATATAAAAAAGGGCTAACATTAAGCCAGCCCTTTCAACTCGTCCATAATTTTCTTTACCGTACTAATTTCCTTGATACGGTAGGCGTTCGCACCGGCAGTATACAATTCCTCTTCTTTGGGGTTATATCCAGCCGAAGCTAATAAGCCGTTGCAGATGCAAAAAAAGTGTTCGTTATCGGTTTTCGCTCCGCAAACCGTGAAATTTCCGTTAGCATCTTTGCGAAGCAAATATCCTTTATCACATCGTGGCGCCCGCCCGCTTTTTAAATGGGTTTGATACATCGGTGAGCTTACAACGACGCGAAACGGTAATCCGCAGGGAGAACCAGAGGAAACAACGATATCTTCTGGCTTAGTCGTGTTGACAATCGCCATTTTGTAATTATAGGTGGCGTCAGACTCCTCGGTCGCTAAAAATCTGGTGGCCATCTGCACTCCGTCAGCGCCAAGCGCCATTATGTTTAAAATATCGTCTCTTGTGTAGATACCTCCGGCACCGATGACGGGAATATCGCCATTTGCTTGCGCCAGTTTTTTAATCGGCGGCAAAATAGCCCCCAACTGGTATTCAGGTTTTTCTACCTGATCAGCTTTAAAGCCTAAATGTCCACCCGCTTTTGGACCCTCGACAATAAAGGCGGCAAGTTCATAACCCATTTCCCGCCATTTGTTACTCTCGAAACGATGAAGAACGATATTAGCTGCTCGATCCGATGAAACAATAACAGCGATATTAGTCTTATGGGGGTGATCAATCACCGGTAGACTGCTGATTAGACCCGCCCCAATGGAAATAAAATCTATTTCCATATCGACTGCCGCCCTGATTGCACTTTCATAGTCCTGTTGGACAGCGACCATGATATTTATGCCAATTACGCCGTTTGGACTGAGCGATCTGGCTTTAGCTATTTCAAAGCAGACGGCTTCATAGGTTGAGACTTTATAGTTCAGTCTTTGCGACCACAACTCTCTAATACATATGATTGAGAGAATGCCGCCACCGCCTTCATTTGCGAAGGCAGCTACGAGTCGGGAGAGAGAAACCCCGACACCCATCGGGCCTAAAAGAAAAGGCCAAAGTAGCGTCTTTTCCCCGATGCGCAATTTCGGATAGTCACTTATATTTTTTTTCACGTTGCCTCCTTGTTTGTTAAGTTACGGTTTACTGTATATTTTTGCTGATTGTTATCTTACCTTAAATAAAAAATAAATCAAGTAAACTGTGGCCACATTTTGGAGTATTAACAGTGGAATACCCAAGAAAAAGTACCATTTTTGTGTTTTGTGCCTAAAAGAAAACATGCCAGCATAAACCCCTAAGCCACCAAAAGCGGTCGCCAGAAAAAACAACATTCCTTCAGAAATTCTTTCTGCTCCCGGCGTGGCCGATTTTATTTTATCGCTTAGCATGATTAAAAAAGCGAATAAATTTATTAATAGAAAAATAATCAAAATATAAGTCTCCATATTTTTTAATCCATGTGCTCTGGTCTGGTATTTATTTTCCGTTTTTCTTGAACCACAATTCCTAGATTATAGTATTTTTTATTTAGGCAATCGCAATCATGCCAGCGTTCTAATAATTCTTTGTAGCTTAAATATGTGCGGTTAATTGAGGCTGGGTCTTCAAAATAAATTTTTTTATTATCATAGCCGACGGCGACTGCATAGTGTCCATCGCTCCAATCTTTTGAATAATCTTTAGCCCTATTTGCCCAGGCCTGGAGAGCAATAATCACCGGCCAGCTCCTATCTAGAAATTTTTTTAAATCTCCTAAGCTTATCGGGCTTATTAGTTTGGCTTTTAATTTAAATTTTTTGAGAACTCTTAAAATTTCTTCCGGCTTTGTCCCCTCTTTGTTGGTTTTGGCCATTTTTATAATTTTGCCCTCACGAACATCAAATCCGTAATAGATTAAAATTGATTGCAGGGTATTCGCGCCGCAATCATACTGATAGGCCTGCCGTAATTTAGGAAAATTTTTAATCATCATATTTTATTTCTTACTAAAAACCATTAAATTATTGGCTATCCACCAAACTACTCCCTTTTCCTTCATCTCCTTCCTCATCTCTTCCGTCCTTTCTTCAAGGTATAAAAATTTTCTATCTTTGAATTTTTTAATCCAGTATGCGTTGGGTTGTTCGTTAATATGGCCTATACTTCTCGGTCCTTGCCCGGGTATGGCCGCTGTAAAAATAATATTATCCGAAGACTCGGTTACTGTTTTAACCAAAGTATCAGCGTCTTCTTCTCTTAAATGTTCAGCCACTTCCAAACAAAGGCATAAATCATATTTCTTTTTAAATTGATATTTTTGGGCTAAATCAAAAATTACTAATACATCCTTATTTAACAAGAAAGTTTCTTTGGCTGACGGAGACCCATCTATGCCCAGAAGATCATTTATCCCTCTTTTTATAAATTCATTGAGATAAATGCCCGCGCCGCAACCAATATCAACGACGCTAATAGGAAGATAGTATTTTAATAAGATATCAACGAATCGAGAAGCGGACTCGGCTTCGAATTTTATGGTATTTTCAAAAAATTTATTATCGTAGATGTGAGTTTCAACTGGCATGTTATAGTTTTAATTTTTTTATATGTTCCCTTAACTCCACTGAGACAAATTTTAAAATATAAGGAATAAATTTTTTTCTATCGCTATCGCTAATATCTGACATCTTATCTATGGGCCAAACTTCAAACCCTAGGGCTTTGCCTTCCTCTACTTTCAAATCATCAATGTTCCCTCGATAAACAAAGAGGTAGCGGGAGTTAAAAACGCTGTTAATTTTTCCGGTCGCCTCGTCCTTAAAAGATTTTTTAATCTTATCAACAGGGATCAGATCAGAAATACGAATTTTTATGCCTGTTTCTTCCCCTGTTTCTTTAACAGCGGTTTCTTCGTAACTTAATCCGATTTCAACATGCCCGCCAACCGTCGCATCTAATAGATCGGGAAACATATCCTTATCTTTAGCACGATGCTGAAAAATTATTTCCTTGTTTGGAGTAACGAAGTAAACGTGGACTTCGCGGTGCCATAAACCGCGGGCATGGATATTTTCCCTCGTTTCTTCACCTATTATTTCATCTTTATCATTGACTATATTTAAAAAATGTTTCATATCTTTATTATATCCTATAGTTTCTAAAATTAAATTTTTATAATTACTAATATTAAGATATAATATCTTAGTAGGTAATATTATAAAATTAGCTAAAAATTATGTCTGAGCGCCGATGTCTTAAGGATCCTGTTCTATGGCTTGTTTTTGGTCTTTTTTTTGCTATAACTTTTTGGGGACTAATTAACCATGCTCCTTGGCGCGATGAAGCGCAAAGCTGGCTATTAGTTCGCGATCTTAATCTAGGCGGATTGATGAGCCAAATGTCCTATGAAGGAACTCCTCCTTTATGGCACTTGGTTCTTTTTCCTTTAGCCAAGCTGGGGCTGCCTTATGCCTCTGAACTAATCATCCATTATCTTTTTGCACTAACGCTTATCTTCCTCTTAGTTTTTCTCTCACCACTTCCTAGAATAATAAAATTTATTCTTCCCTTTTCCTATTTTTTCTTGTTTGAGTATACAATCGTCGCCCGTAATTATAATCTGACAGCACTCCTCTTATTTATCATCGCTTTTATTTATAGAGACCGTTTCAAACGCCCGATACTGTATTCATTTTTTATCTTTTTGCTTGCTTGGACCAATCTCCATTCTTTAGCTATGGCTACCGTATTATTCTGTATTTTTTTATATGAAATAATAAAAGATGGATATGCCGAATTAAAATATCTATGGGGGACTGTCATAATGGAATTAGGAATCGTTTCGTCTGTGCTTCTATTAATCCCAAAAATGGATCAGTATTTCGGCCTGGGCTTCAGCAATTGGCATATCATCGCCTGTTCTCTTTCTTCGGCGCTATTACCATTTTTTGGAGATAAAGCTATGCTCGTTTATTTGTTATATCCGCTAATTATCGCCTGGGTACTTCTCGTCATATTTATCTTAAAAAAGAATCAATCAAAAATTATATTTCTTTTGCCGGTCTTTTGGCTAGAATTTATTTTTCTCTTCAGATATCCCGGTTCTATACGCCATCACGGGCTTATCTTAATATTCTTTCTCTTTGCCTGGTGGATCGATTTAATAAGCGATAAGAGAAAATCGTTTAAGGCAGAAAATATTAAATATAAAACTGCAGTTTATCTTTTATGCGTCTGTTTGGCGTTAAGCACGATTTACGCCGGTTATTTTTACTTAACAAGTACTAACAAGAGCTTCTCCGGTGCTAAAGAAATGGCCCAATATATAAAAAATAATCATCTGGAAAACGAAGAGATAGCTATTTATCCTTCCTATTCAGGGAGTGCTTTATTACCCTATCTTCCTAATAAAGAATTCTATCAAATGGAAACCATGAAAAAGGGCACGTTTTTAACTTGGAACAACGCTTTTTACAGCGGCGACGTAACCCCCTTCTCTAATCTAAAAAAATACTTAAAATATTACTATTCTCTGCCTCAAAACAAGGCCGACTCGATTTTAGTTCTTACCGCGCTACCAGAAGGATCTAATCATGAATCGGAATTTATTTTTAAGAATAATAACCCAGATCTGGAGTTTATTTATAAAAATACTAAAAAAACTATAAAAGAAGATGAGTTTTTTTATCTATATCGCCTCCGTCTGCGCTAAATTTCGGGCCGCGTTCTCGCCGGCTAAATAGCCGGTCGTCCAAGCTATCTGGAGATTATAGCCGCCCGTCGGACCATCAAGGTCTAATATTTCGCCAGCTAGATATAAGTTAGTTATAATTTTAGAGACCATACTTTTCGGATCAACTTCTTTCAAACAAACGCCGCCGACAGTAATCATCGCCTCGTTAAACCCACCTAAACCGAGAATAGACAAGGAATAACTTTTTAAAAAATCTGTTATCTTTAATTTCTCTAAGCGAGCAACTTCATTTCCCTTCTTGCTGGGATCAATTTTTATTTTTTTTAAGGCAAAGTCGGCTAATCTTTTAGGAAGAAATCGACTTAAGACATTTTTAATCGCCGTCTGTCCACTTTGGTTAATAAAAAATTCAATTTTCTGACCCAAACTTTCTTTGGTCTCATAAGGGGAAAAATCTATTTTTATCTTCAAATCTCTAGACATCTGGCGTGCAACTGATCGGCTTAAACTTAAAGCCGCCGGACCGCTTAGGCCGTTACTAGTAAAAATAAAATCACCCCTTTCTTCATTAATTTTTTTTTCCGCTTGATAAAGATATAAAGATGCGTCTTTTAAACTTAATCCCTCTAATTCTTTGACCGGCTCTTTGACTATAATCGAGCTTAGGGCCGCTTTAGGGTTAATTATTTTGTGCCCCAAGTTCTCAAGCCAAGCATAAGCGTCGCCGCTTGAGCCAGAATGCGGATATGATTTGCCGCCGCAAGCTAAAATAAAATTAAGGGCGGAGACTTCTGTTTTGTCCGCTAAGATAAGCTTGGCAATACGATTTTTCGCTTTGACTATTTTTACAACCGAAGATTTAGTTTTTATATCTACAGCCCCGGATTTAGCATAATCAACTAAAACTTTTAATATTTCACCGGCATTATTGCTTTCTGGAAATACGCGTCCACCCTCTTCTTTTCTAGTTTTAATCCCATGTTCTTCAAAAAATTTAATTATTTCATCAGAGCCGAATCGACTCAGCCCTGATAGAAGCCAGCGGCCATTAACGCCAAGCGACTGAGCAAACGATTGTCTAAAAGACAGATTGGTAAAATTGCATCGCCCGCCTCCGGTCATCAATAATTTTATTCCTAGCTCTTGATTTTTTTCTAAAAGCAAGACGCTGGCGCCCAATTCAGCCGCTCGTCCGGCCGCGATCAACCCCGAAGCGCCGCCGCCGATAACTATAACATCGTATATTTTCATAAGACAAATCAAATTTTTTTAAACAATATAAGCCCTATTATTATACCATTATTTAAAAGCCCCACAATATTGCGGGGCTTTGTTTTTCTGTGCAGGGGTAATCCTCCGCACGGACGATTTAAAGAACGAAACATGGCTTTTTCTCCTTTCTTTTGGTTAGATTAGGTTAGGTTAGATTAGATAGAAAAGGGGTGAATAATTGATAATGGGCTCTTTTTATCGCGTAGCCATCCGTATAGAGCGTCTTTTTCGGCTAAAGGATACTCGGATTGCAAGAGAATCGCGTTTGGAAATCTTTCTTGCAGTACCACTCCCTCAAAAGCATAAGCGCCAACTTGTCTGATAGCGGCCTCTTTAAGGCCAAATGGAAAGTGATACTGACTCGAAAAGCCAGTCAAACATCTTAATTGCTCTTGAACACAAAGTTGATGCTTACCAGGACCTCTCACCCAATTAAGCGCTTTTTCAAAATCCCAATCACCGGCATAACCAAGCTCTATTTCCGACCAAAGTTTAGGTTGCCAATTTCCAGGGAGTAATTTTGAATCCCTGGCTTGCTCAACCATGATTTCGCAGGCAATACTCAGTTCGTCTTGAGGAGTTTGCCAACCCCATGTTCTTCTGGGCTCGGTGTCAGATAGAATAGGAAAAATTTCTGACACTACTCCGGTATCTTCTAGCTCCTGAATCAATTGCAACGTCTTTTTTACCTTTCGGCTCATTGCCTTTGTCCCGCCATCAAAAAAAAGAGTTCTAAAGAAATCAACCACTAATTCCTCTTTGCCTTTTTGGGTCGCCAAACAAGAAAAAATAATAAATTCCATCTTGCCTTCGTTAAGAGAATTTTCGATTACTTGGTAAAGAGCTTTTTTGTCAACCAAGTCCGATTGCTGCTCATATTTAAAGAGCTGATCAAAAATTTTTTGCGTTGTTGCCATGACTTTTTAGTTTTTAGTTAAAAGAACGGTTTTTTATTGGTAACCCTCATTGTCAATTCCAAAAAAATAAACTATTGGCAATGAATCGTTATATATATTTTTAATCGCCGGCTGATACATCTGCGAGCGCAACTCGCTTGGTTTTTCATTCTGGATCAAAATGACGTTTTCCATATTTTCATAAATCCAGAGAGCCTGAACCGCATATTCAGCAAATTTCCTTATTATCCAATCTTTCAAAAGGGATTCATTCGGTTTTTTTAGCTCATTAAAATATTTCCCCTTTTCAAACTGCGTTTCCAGTTTTCTAAATTCCCAATCAAATTGATCTTGGCTAAAATATTTATCAACCTCTTTCTTGAATGCTTCATATTCTTTTTCAAAAGACCTTTTTTTCTTCTTCTCCACCCCTCTCTCAAATTCATACCAGCTAACTATTTCTGCTTTAAGATTCGGGACTGTTCTATCTATCCAAAGCTCTAATTCTTTTTTATATTTCCTAAAACGGAGGGCAAATTTTTTCCACAGCAATTCTTTCTGTCCCGGAAAGTTTTTAAATTGCTGGAGATAAATATAATAAGGATCGGTATTACCAATAAGTATTTTCAGACGTACCTTAGGATATATAGACCTCAGCTCATTTATTATGCCTTCCAGGTTGATTATATCCGGACTTAAATTATTATTTTCCGGATTAGTCTTAGTATATCGCCAAGGAGTTTTGCTAAATAAATAAGACGGTTTAACCGTAGAACAAGTAAAAGAAATAAAGGTCAGTGCTTCATTTTTTGATACAGTTTCCAAAACTATATTCTTAATTTTATCCCTGAATTCGTTCTTCCCTCCTTTAAAGTCTAGCTGCTCTATTTTTCGGATTAATTTTTTAGACACAGTCATATTGATGAGTTTTAATAAATAAAAAAAGCCCCCTGTCTTAGCGAGAAGGGGCTTTTTAAAAAGTATAATTTGATACGCAAATTAACCCAACCTCTTTTCGCTAAAAGGGATTGAGTGATGATGAATCTGATTGGCCGAATAAATATTTATCATATTATTTTCAATATACACGTTCTTTAAATATCTGTCAATTATAAATTAATAGTAAAAACGCTTTCACCATTATTGGTTGCTAACTGATCCTTAAAGTATTTTCCCTCATCATATGTTCTACAAAATTCCTGGTATTTATCTAAAAGTTGCGGGTAGACCGAGAGGTCGTAACCCTGCTCCTGAAGTTTTTTCCAAGAAGCTAGTGCCCCGCCCTGGACTACCTCATCACTGCAAATTCCATGTAATTCTTTCTGCCTAGCTAAATCTATTAGGTGCTTATATAAAACCAATGATAAATCCTTTCGGTTATATGTCTCTTTTACTCCAGCAAACCTAATTTTTATAAATTTATTATCATTTTTCAATACATAATCAAAAGATATGCTCCCGACAAAGTCTTGGCTTTCTTTATTTAATAGTCTAACTTTTTTTTCGCCGAATTTATTATCATTGTTTTCTTCGTCGGATAAAATCGTTTCAACTTTTAACTCCGTGGAAGGTACCCCAAACACTAGACACTTTCTCCATGTGTTACTAAACTAGAAACATATGAAAAAAGCGTTTAAAATCTCAAACGAGATGAAAGAGCAAATCCTCAAGCGAGTAAAAGAAGAAG